>Ga0256913_10000449_pt1 | contig 21185 bp, 10 predicted proteins | sample Axial_MatmetaG_FD_185970 | JGI IMG/M metagenome (GOLD analysis project Ga0256913, IMG submission 185970) | Deep-sea worm associated microbial mat communities from Axial Seamount, Juan de Fuca Ridge, Pacific Ocean - Axial_Mat | ecosystem: Environmental > Aquatic > Marine > Oceanic > Microbial... | reverse complement strand
CTGTAGTTTGATGCTGATTCGGTAAGTCCGGCTCTGACCGGATTTAATTCGATATATTCAACAACCTGCCACAATGCATGTTCTCCTTCCAGAATTGTACTTTTGAACCGATCCGCCCAGAGAGTTCCGCGTCTGTCATATTTACGGTTAATATAGTTGGTCATTTGCTGCTGGAAATTTTTCATAAAGTGACTTATATCAGTCATATTTCTGCGGACTTTTTCAACTTCTTCCTTCTCTCCAGTCTGTATATGCCTATCGGGTTTATCTTCTCCGTAAAAATCATTATGCCGTTTTACAATCTCTTTATCATCAGGCAGTTCATGAGTCTGAGGTTCATAAAGCACAATATGATAATGATTACCCATCCAGCACATTGAAATTATTTCAAGAAGATAATACGAACACAAACGCCGGACAAGATTCATCCCATATTCTTTATCAACATTCCTGAACGGATACCAGTGTTTATCTCCTGCCACACGGTTCATCAGATGATAATAACAACCGCCGCCAAGAAACTTTTCCCTTGCAAGTCTCATAATAAACCTCCGATTTAATGAATTATAATTTAAAATTACAATATTTAAATTATATCAAACTAGCTGAAAAAAGTCAAGTTATAATCAACCTGTCCCCAGATTGGGGTGCTGTATCGTATCGAGAGTATATTACATTTTATGAAAATCTGTGAAGTTAGGTTGATTTGTATTGTCGTCTTTAAAAATTACATTAACTGAAAAATGTATATTTTTATTTTTTTTCAGTCCTGAGAGGATATTAAAAAAGAACTCTTTGAGAGCTTTTCTTGCATCTTCTCTGATGTAGGGTATTTGTCGTTCTGCAGCTATTTGTTTTAGTATTGGAATTTTAATTTTAAGCATTTTCAGGGTAGTGTTTTCATCGAAAGTAGTACAGTCAGTTTTTATAAAAATATCAAGAGGAGAGGTGAGGGCAGGTGCGGATGATTTGATGAAAGGAAGTTTAAATTCAGGAAGCAGAACATTTAATGTAGAAGTTTTATCATTCCATTTGTATCGCCAAGAGTTACAGTTAGTAAGATCGATTGAGAATAAGATTTCAAAATTACCGTTTGCTTCGGCGATTGTATATTGTCCGAGGAGAACATTTTTAGTATCGGGATTTATTATTCCCGGTTTTACATCAAAAAGTTCAAGTCCTGAGTCTTTATCTCTCCATCTGATCAGTTGAAATAGGAGTAAGACATTTCTTTTTTTAAACTGCAATCTGGAAGTTTTGGTATCTCTGATTAGATTTGCAACTCTTACACTGATTTCATTTTTTTCAGAAAATAAACTGGAAAGGGAATTGATTGATTTTTCGATTATATTTGAAGTTTTATTTATGGAGTAGGTGAAAAAATAAATAATAGAAAATCCGATGATTGCAGTAATTAGAACAGCTGCGAAAGAAATTATCAATGTTTTCCAGGGGAATTTATTGTTATGGTGATATTTCATAAAGGGTGCATTATTTACGGATTTACGAAATAGAGAGCAATTTCTCCTTTTCCTTTGAGTGGAATAGGTCCGCGTGGAGTACAAGGGATAGAGTCTGCAATGAGGTTGTAAGTAGTTTCAGAAATACTGATTTTCATACTTTGCGAAGCGCCTTCTATTCGTGAAGCGGTATTTACGGTATCGCCGAAAATATCATATAGGTATTTTTTTATTCCGACAATTCCACCGACAACCGGGCCGGAATGGATACCGATTCTGCATTTCCATATAATATCAGCAGATGAATTTTTATTATTCAGGAATTCAATCATCTCTTTAGCGGCATTTACCAGGTTAAAAGCATGTTTTTCATTAGGTTCAGGCATTCCGCAGACAGAAAGATATGCATCTCCGATAGTTTTAATTCTTTCGCATGAATTTTTTTCCATAATATTATCAAAGGCTGTGAAAATATCGGAGAGTTCTTTTATTAAAATATCCGGTGTCAATAGAGCGGACATATCAGTAAAATTGATAAAATCTGAAAAAAGTACGGAGACATTATCGAAAACATCCGGTTTGGACGATCCGATAATTTTGAGGTCGTTAATTACTTTTTCCGGGAGAATACTTGCTAGAAGGATTTCAGTTTTTCTGCGTTGTCTGACTAGATCGAGGTGGGTTTGAACTCTTGCTTTAACTACGGACGGGTTGAAAGGTTTCGAAATATAGTCGACAGCACCGAGTTCGAAGCCCGTTGTTTCATCAGAAGCTTCGCTTTTCCCTGTGAGAAAAATGACTGGAATATCTGAAGTAGCGGGATTTTGTTTCATCGCTTTAATTACTTCATACCCGTCCATTTCCGGCATCATGATATCAAGGAGCACGAGATCCGGCGGTTTTGAATTAATAATTTTTAAAGCTTTAATTCCGTTTGTTGAAGCTTTTACTTTATATTGTTGCTTCAGGAGTCCGACAATGACATCAATATTTTCGGTAGCATCATCTACAACTAAAACGGTCATTTTTTCATTATTCATATTGATTTAATCCAAAGTGATAAAAATTGAATTTGCAAATTTCTTTTAGCAATCTCATAAAGTATACTGTAGTTTAATTATATTCAACTTAAAAATATTTAAAAATTAAATATAGTTGAAGAGAAAAGAGTATTGTGGAAATCATAAAAACAAATTGCTGAAAAAAAGCAGATTTTTTACGCATTATTATTTTTGGTGAAAAAAGTTGTTTTTGTGGAAAAATGCAGGGAAAAAAGATAAATTTTTTTATATATATTCATTCTTATTTATTTGTATTTTAAAATACTTTTATTATTTTAGTTTAGATAGGATGTATTTTAGAAATAGAAAGTTTTTCAAGGTAAAGATAAACTTAAGAAGGAGGTTAGAAAAGGTATAGGAAAGGGTTTAGGAGTCAAGGTGGCAAAAAACAGTAATATAGAAATTATATTGGCTTAAATTAAAAATGGAGATTAGTATCATGCTAACAAAGAAAATCTATCAATCATTGATAGTGGCCTTTTTGGCCTTTACAGGGGTTATGCTGCAGGCACAGCAAAGCATTTCCGGAACAGTTTATGAAACAGACGGATCGACTGCGGTTGTTGGTGCTGCAATTTTTGTTGATGCAGCTGATTCTGGAGTTGTAACAGATGCAAGTGGCGTCTATACAGTTTCAGGTCTAGTTGATGGTGATCATGATGTTGTACCAGTTGCTACAGGTTTGACATTTCAATTTCAGACTGTAACTATTAGTGGTGCAGATGTTTTCGGTATAGATTTTAAGGCACAGGAAACACATGCTATTACTGGGGCAATCCTGGATGATGCTGGTGTGCCTTTAGAAAATGTTATTGTTGATGACGGAAATGGTCACAATGGACTTACAGACGGTACTGGAAAATATGTAATTGGAGGTCTTGTTGATGGAGATTATACATTAACGGCTACACTTACTGGTTATACTTTTACAGCATCTGTATTAATGCCTGTTACAATTAGCGGAACAGATATTTCAGTTGATTTTACAGGGACTGCTACTTCTACAACTTACGGTATTTCCGGCTTGGTAACTGATGTTGGTGCTAGTCAACCTTTATCTGGAGTAGATATTGCATTAACAGATAGCTTAGGAACTCCGATTGGATCGACTACGACTAATGTGGACGGTAAATACTCTTTTGATTCTCTTACACCAGGAAAGTATATTGTTATACCTACTATGACTGATTATATTTTTTCACCAGATCCTGCAGATGTTGAAATTGTAGATGCGAATATTACAGATGCAGACTTTGATGCACAGGAAACACATGCTATTACTGGGGCAATCCTGGATAATGCTGGTGCGGCTTTAGAAAATGTTGTTGTTGATGACGGAAATGGTCACAGTGGACTTACAGACAGTACTGGGAAATATGTAATTGGAGGTCTTGTTGATGGAGATTATACATTAACGGCTACACTTACTGGTTATACTTTTACAGCATCTGTATTAATGCCTGTTTCAATTAGCGGAACAGATATTTCAGTTGATTTTACAGGAACTGCTACTTCTACAACTTATAGCATTTCAGGAACAGTAACCAATACTGATACAGGAGTTGGAGAAGCTGGAATCGATGTTGGTGCTGTTGATGACGGTGGTGCTCCTGTAGGAACTGCAACGACAGATGCAAGTGGAGTTTATACGATTACAGGATTATCAAATGGTGATTATACAGTTGCACCAGTAACTTCAGGTTATACTTATACTCCTACTTCTACTCCTGTAACAATTACAGATGCAGATATGGCAGCTATTGACTTTGATGCGACTCCTAGTTCTGGTACAACTTACGGTATTTCCGGCTTGGTAACAGATGTTGATGCTGGTCAACCTTTATCAGGAGTAGATATTGCTTTAGCAGATAGCCTGGGAACTCCAATTGGAACGACTACGACTAATGTGGACGGTAAATACTCTTTTGATTCTCTTACACCAGGAAAGTATATTGTTATACCTAGTATGACTAATTATACTTTTACACCAGATCCTGCAGATGTTGAAATTGTAGATGCGAATATTACAGATGCTGATTTTGATGCGACTCCTGCTTCTGGTACAACTTACAGTATTTCAGGAACCGTAACCAATACTGATACAGGAGTTGGAGAAGTTGGAATCGATGTTGGTGCTGTTGATGACGGTGGTGTTCCTGTAGGAACAGCAACGACAGATGCAAGTGGAGTTTATACGATTACAGGATTATCAAATGGTGATTATACAGTTGCACCAGTAACTTCAGGTTATACTTATACTCCTACTTCTACTCCTGTAACAATTGCAGATGCAGATATGGCAGCTATTGACTTTGATGCGACTCCTGTTTCTGGTACAACTTACAGTATTTCAGGAACAGTAACAAATACAGATACTGCTCTAGGTGAGTCTGGTATTTCTGTTGTTGTTGCCAATAGTGGAGGAACTCCAGCAGGAAGTACGAGTACAGATGCAAGTGGAGATTATACTATTACAGGATTATTAGACGGTGATTATACTGTTTCTCCAGTTTCACTTGGTTATACCTACAGTGCACCGCAAAATGTAACAATTGCTGGAGGAGATGTTACAGGTATTGATTTTGATGCAACTCCAAAGGTTCTTCCTGCATTGCCGGTTACAAGTGATCTTGTTCTCTGGTTGGATGGAGCAGATCCTAATGGGGATGGTTCACTCCAATCTGGTGGTCCTTTACCTGTTTGGAAAGATAAGTCAACAGAAGCTAATGATGCACTTGCTGATGCAGGTAAAGAGATGTTGGTTTCACCTACTGGACTTGCCGGATGGTCTCAACTTGAATCTACACCTGGGTCATTCTATAAACTCACAAATGAAATTACTGATGTTAGAACTGTTTTCTGGGTAGTTAGAGAAAATGCTTATGATGCTGATAATCCTCATTTTCTATTAGGTCATGGTCTTGGAGCAGATGGTAGTGACTGGAATCATTTTGAATTTAGTCGTGCTGCTGATGGTAGTTATTGGGATGGTCCAAATGCTGCATCAGAGGTGAAAAATGGATCTACTTATAATGATGGTGTTCTTGTTGCTGATCCAAAAACAACTCCGATTCCGTTAGGAAAATACAATTTAATTTCTCTGGTTACTACTGGACCTGTTGCTGCAGACCAGATCACAGAAGACAGAGTTTTAAATCGTAGTTGGGATGGTTCAATTTGTGAAATTATTATTTACAATGCTGAACTTTCAGATACAGACCGTCAGGCTGTTGAAACTTATCTTAGAGATAAATGGGGTGCTCCAGCCGTATTAGTTAAAGGCAATGATATTATTATTGGCAATAGAGATTCTACTCCATCTGTCGACGATGGAACTGATTTTGGACTGCCTATTTATCAGGGAGACAGTGTTGATCATACATTCAATATTAGTAATAGTGGTCTTGTTGATATGGATATTAATAGCATAAACATTACAGGCGATGCAGCGTTTGTAGCTAGTGTACCGCAGTCTTCAGTTGTTGCTCCGGGTACTGAAACTACATTTACAGTTTCATTTACTGCACCTTCTGATGATGCAGAACATATTGCTATTGTTGAAATTGATACAAATGATCCGGCAAATAATCCTTACACATTTACAGTAAAAGCTTCTGCTACAACTTCAAATACACCTAATATGATTGTAAACGGAAATGGTATTGAGATTGTAAATGGGGATACTACTCCTGATCAGGCAGATAATACAGATTTTGGTACAACCGGTCAAAATACTACAGTTGTTAAAGAATTTGTAATTGAAAATGTTGGAACAATGGATTTGAACTTAACAGATACACCTGATGCTGTTGTTATTAGTAAAGAAAGTGAGCCTGGAGTATTTACTATTTCAGTGCAACCTAGTTCTCCAGTGACTCCAGGTACATCAGTTAATTTTTCAGTTTCATTCTCATCAGGAAGTGCAGGAGATTATTTTGCAACTGTATCAATTGCCAATGATGATCCGAATAAAGATCCTTATACATTTGATGTAAAAGCGTCTGTGGCTACAGATATTCCGCTTACTGTCCCAGGGTTAATGCTTTGGTTTGACGGTTCTGATCCAAATGGTGATGGGCTTGCTCCAGTTGCTGGCGAAATTGAAATAATCAAAGATAAATCAGGAAACGGGAATGACGCGTCTCAGACTGAAGTATCAATGCAGGCGAAAGTTGTTCCTGATTCAATAGGAGCAAACTCAGTTCTTTCATTTGACGGAGTTGATGATACATATTCCTTCAGCAATGTAAGCGGTGGGCGTACTTTCTTCTGGGTATTAAATGAGAAAGATTTCACCTCAAGTCATTTTTTCCTTGGTCATTCTTCTTTATATCAGTTTAGTCGTGGTGAAAATGGTGCTTACTGGCATAGTATTTATGCTGACAATGCAGTCAAATCCGGAAGTACATATCTTGATGGAGTATTGGTTGCTGATTCATTAACAGAAGCTCCACCAGTTGGTAAATTAAATATGATCAGTCTTGTTACAGATGTTCCTACATCTCCGTTGGAAACAGACCAGCTCACATTGGATAGAGGAATTCCTGGTAGATCATGGTCTGGAGATATTGCTGAAGTTCTGATTTATGATTCAGCTCTTTCTGATACCGACAGAGAAAAAATCGAACAGTACCTAAAAGATAAATGGTCTGCACCAAAAATAACTGTAGAAGGTAAAGGACAAGTTATTGTAAGTGGAGATACTACTCCTGAATTTGCAGATGATACAGATTTTGGTCAGGTATTAGCTGGCGGAACAGGGCTTTCTAAAACTTATACAATATATAATGATGGGAATGCTGATCTTGAAATTACATCTGTACGAGTTGTTAATTCTAAGGTTGCGCCTGTACCTGAATTTTCAGTTGATGTAGTTCCGAGTGCTCCTATTGCGCCTGGAATGTCTGATAATGTGACAATTACTTTTACACCAACTGCAGCAGGAGTTATTGATGGTACTGTTATTATTGATAGCAATGATCAGGCAATTCCAGCAGGATATCGATTTGCCGTTAAGGGTGAAGGTACAGCAACTGCAGCACCTATTATAAGTGTGTTAGGTAATGGAAATGTAATTTCCAATGGAGATACAACTCCATCTACAAAGGACGATACAAATTTTGGTTCTTGTATTGCCGGTACTGCGGTAATTAAAGAATTTACCATTGAAAATCTCGGATCTGCTATATTGAATATTCAAAATGTTATTGTTATTGATGGAACAGATTTTGCACTTTTAAATCCGCCTGCTTCAACAGTTGCTCCTAATGGTGGAAGTACTACATTCAAAGTTATTTTTCAACCTTCGTCAGTTGGTGGATTTAATGGTCAGGTTCAGATTGAAACTGATGATCCGAATGTAAGTATTTATACATTTGATTTACTTGGAGAAAGTGTTGAAAATATAGTTGGTGTAATTCCTGGACTTACATTGTGGCTTGACGGGGCAGACCCAGCAGGTGATGGTTCAACTCCAGTTGCAGGTCCTTTGGCGGTATGGAATGATAAAGCTCTCGGCAACGATGCGGAACAAAATGATGCAAATTTACAGCCAGTTGTTACAGATGCTGCTATTAACGGATTACCTGCAGTTACTTTTGATGGACAGGGTGACTTTATGAGTCTTCTTGGGGCAATCACTGATATCAGAACTGTTTTCTGGGTTGTAAATGAAACTCAAATTGGTGATCCTGCAGTCGGCGATCAGCATTTTCTGTTAGGTGACAGCCAGGCTTACGATTTTCATCGCGGAGATGCAAGTCTTTGGAATGAAATATATGCTTCTAATGGTATAAAAAATGGTAAAACTTATGTTGACGGAGTTGAGTTTGACGGTCTGCATAACAACATAACAGCTGGTCAGAATGTATTGATTTCTCTTGTTTCAACAGAAAATCTTTCTGCTGATCAGATTACACAAGATCGTAATCAAATTCTACGCAGTTGGTACGGAAATATAGCTGAAATTATTATTTATAACCGTGAACTTTCAGATGCAGAGCGTCTGCAGGTTGAAGGGTATCTGCATAATAAATGGAATGTTGGAGTTGCTCCTGATGCATATACAGTTTCAGGTACAGTTTCAGGTGATGTTGCAGAGGGTGTAGCAGTTACACTCAGTGGTGCAACAACAACAACAGTTCAGACTGATGCTAATGGTGATTATTCATTCAGTAATGTTATTCCTGGTACTTATACATTAACTGCAGTATTGGGCGGTTATGATATTACACCAGCTTCAATTGATGTTGAGGTGATAGACACAGATCTTGCTGGAAATAATTTTACTGCAACTACACAAGGTCAGACCTACTCAATTTCGGGAATTGTAGTTGACGGTGCTGGTAATCCTGTACCGGGTGTTGATGTTACTGCTGGAAATGCAGCAACAGTTACTGATGGAACAGGTAAATATATATTGACTGGGCTTATAAATGGTGATTATACAGTAACTCCTGCGGGAAATTACACATTTACACCAGTATCAACTGATGTAACAATTGCAGATGCAGATGTTACAGATATTGACTTTACTGCTACTTCAAGTGGTCCTACTACTTATAGTATTAGCGGTACTATACTTGATGATCAAGGAAGTCCTGTTGAAAATGTAGAAGTTTCAGATGATCAAGGTCATACCGTTTCAACTGATATTGACGGTAAATATACAATCTCAAATCTTGGTAATGGTGATTATACATTGACCGCCGTTCTGCTTGGATATGAAATTCTCCCTGCTTCCGGAGTAACAATGCCGGTTACAGTTGCAGATGCAGATGTTTCAGATATTGATTTTACTGCAACATTACTTCCTACATATACACTTACTGTAGTTGGCGGTCAGGGCGGTGGAGATTATCCTGAATCTAGAGTTGTTCAGATTACTGCTGATGCACCTCCTGCTGGTAAAATGTTTGATGCATGGATTGGTGATATAACTACACTTGATGATGCGACATTGGCTGTAACAAATGTTACAATGCCAGCTGCTCCTGTGACAGTTGAGGCTACATATAAAGATATTCCAGCTGGAACATCTACTATTAGTGGTACAATTAGTGGTGATATTGTTGACGGTGTATTAGTAACATTAGGTGGAGATGCCACAGCTACAGCATCAACAGATTCGACTGGAGCTTATTCATTTCCTGGTCTTTCTAATGGTGACTATACAGTAACTCCTACTGCTAGTGGATTTACATTTACGCCTGGAATTCTTAATGAAACTATTGCTGATGCAGATATTACAGATGCTAATTTTGTTTCAGTTGCTGCTACTTACAGTATCAGCGGTACGGTAAAAGATGACCAGGGTGTTGCTCTAGAAAATGTTGAAGTCTCAGATGGAAGCGGACACTCCGCAATTACAAATGTTGATGGTGATTATGTCATCTCAGGACTTGATAATGGCAATTATACTTTAACAGCCACTTTACTTGGTTATACAATAAGCCCTATTGCTGGTGTGACTATGCCTGTAACTATTGCGGATGCTGATGTTGCGGATATTAATTTCGTTGCCGTTCCATTACGCACTTATACTTTAACTGTAGTTGGCGGTCAGGGCGGTGGAGATTATCCTGAAGCTACAGTTGTTCAGATTACTGCTGATGCACCTCCTGCTGGTAAAATGTTTGATGCATGGATTGGTGATACAACTACACTTGATGATGCGACATTGGCTGTAACAAATGTTACAATGCCAGCTGCTCCTGTGACTGTTGAAGCAACATATAAAGATATTCCAGCTGGAACATATAGTATCAGTGGTACAATTCTTGATTCTGACGATAATCCTTTTGCCGGAGTTCAGGTTTCTACAGATACAGGAGAGACTGCAACAACAGATTCTAATGGAGAATATCATATTGTAGGACTTATTGATGGAACTTATACTGTTACACCTATGATAATGGGTTCAACCTTTGAGCCTACAGATCAGACTGTGACTATAAACGGAGTCGATGAAACTGGTGTAGATTTCAAAGCGTCAGAGCTTGTTGCTCCAGGATATAATATCAGTGGTACAATCATTGATGTTACAGGTGCTCCTTTAGCAGGCGTTACTGTATCTACTGATACAGGAGAAACTGCAACAACAATAAATAACGGCGAATATGTAATTTCTGGACTTGATAATGGCAATTACACAGTAACTCCTGAACTTTCAGGGTATACATTCGTTCCAGAAAATGTATCTGTTACAATTGCAGATGCAGATGTTGATAGTGTTGATTTTTCTGGAGAAGTTATTTCTGGTGAATTCAGTATTTCTGGAACAGTCCTAGATGCTGATGGAAATCCTTTGGAAAATGTATCTGTTAAAGCAGATGCTGCTCATGCAGCTATGACTGATGTTGATGGAGTTTACGGTATCACTGGTCTTGTTGATGGTACATATTCTGTAGTTCCTGATCTTAATGGATATGCTTTCACTCCTGCAGTTGCTCAAGTAACTATTGTGGATACAGATATAATTGATGTTGATTTTACTGCAAGAGTGAATATTGCTCCTGTTGCTAATGATGATCCATTCTTTACTGTAATTCAGGATACTGCTCTAACTGTTCCTGTAAATGGGGTGCTTGCGAATGATACAGATGCTGATACTGGTGATACTTTAACTGCTCATCTTATTGATGATGTACAGAACGGTACTCTTACTCTTGCGTTAGATGGTTCTTTTACATATACTCCAGATAATGCTTTCGTTGGTACTGATACATTCACTTATGTAGCTAATGATGGTACTGTTGATAGTAATATTGCAAATGTAACTATTGAAGTAAAAGCAACTGGTTCTGATAATTCTCCAATAGCATTGGATGATCAGTATGCTGTTATTAAAGATGATATCCTTCAAGTTGATGCTTCTGGTATACTTGCTAATGATATCGGTACTTCTTTAAGTGCTAATCTTGTTACTGATGTTCAGAATGGTACTCTTGAATTTAATGCTGATGGTTCATTTACTTATACACCTGCTGATGATTTCACTGGAAGTGATAGTTTTACATATACTGCTAACGATGGAACTCTTGACAGTAATACAGCAACAGTTATGATTACAGTAACTGCTCCTGTTAATCCTCCAATAGCTGTAGATGATAGTTATTCAGTTGAGACTGGAAAGGGCTTAACAGTTGCTGTACCGGGTGTTCTTGAAAATGATACCGATCCTGAAGAAGACGCTATGACAGCTGTCCTTGTTGATGATGTTACTAATGGAAAATTGACTCTTAATGCTGACGGTTCATTCACATATACTCCAGTTGATGGATTCACTGGAAGTGATACATTTACTTATGTAGCAAATGATGGAACGCTTGACAGCAATGTAGCGACTGTAACAATTACAGTTACATTCCAGAAAGTTACTCTTGGAATATCAGTTTCCGTAACACCTGCTCAGGCTGGACTTCCTAAGGGTGGAACTTTTGATAAGGGTAAAGCTAAAATCTACGGAGTTCTCAACGGAAAGAACTTAAATTTGAAAAAAGATAAGAGTTCTACTCCTGAGCTTGTTAAAGGTACTTGGGCGAAGAAATATGCACTGTATGACAAAAAAGCTGTAAAAGGCGGTTACGCAGCGTATGTTAATGGAAAAGTCCAGGCACAGGCAGTACCTCTTACAGTTAAGGGTAAATCTGAAGGTGCCAAGTTTGAGAATCCTGCACAGTCAGTTCTTCTGGTTCCGCCAGAAATTAAAACTGTAACAGTAACTGGAACTACAATTACAGTAACAGGATATTTCTTTGGAACCAAAGCTCCGAAACTTGCTCTAGAGCCTGAAACTGGAGGTAAACTTGCGAAGTGTAAGGTTGATAAGAAAGCTTATCAGTTTGATCCTGTAACGGGAGCTAGCACATTGACTGCTACTTATAAAACGAAAAAAGCACCTACAGGTAAATACTGGATAGTGCTTGACAATAAGGTAGGAATTGGTGTTACTGTTGATGCTAATGGTAAACCTATTCTTCCTAAAGTTGATATTCCATAATTTAATTATTATGTGACTTTTGAGGCGGATTCCATTAGGAATCCGCCTTTTTTATTTAATGTTGAGTTTTTATTTAATGTTTTTATGAATAATTAACAATTTAAGACTGGAAAGGATTTAATTTTGTGTTAAATTTCTGGTTATGTATAATAATATTTCAGATTTTAATATATTGAGTTTTAAATATACGAGTAGCATATACTTTTATGTAATGTGTATATTGACTATTTTCTTGTATTTGGGTTATTCTGATTTGTCTGCCCAGGATAAATTTAAAGGTGATTCGCACTTTAATCCTGTACTATCTTATGGAGACACAGACTTAAAGAAGTTATCAGATATTTTATATTTTAGTAATGGAGATTTACTGCATGGGCATTTAATAGGTGGTAATTATCAAGCTGGTTTAAAGTGGAAAAGTAATGCAGCTGTAAATGAAACTCTATTTGATGCAGCTACAATATCTACAATTCGCCTCGGAGAATATACAATACCACAACGCGAAAAGTTATCTTCAATTAATTTTACAAATGGAGATTCTATTACGGGTATAATTGAGGATTTTACCCAGGGAGTTTTATCTGTAAAATCAATTTTTGGTGGGAAGTTGAAGATAAAAAAAGAAATGGTTCAGTCAATTATTCCTCCTGACGGCAATACAGAGATTTTATATATAGGTCCTACTGATAATTCTAATTGGAAAGTTTCTTCCTGGGGAAACACTTCTAATCGTTCTACTGTTAAGGATGGAGAACTTCAAATTGCATCTAATTCAAGTTTGGGTTGTGATGTTTCATTACCCAAAATGGCAAAAATTGATTTTACTTTTGAAACAACAGGGCAGTGTCAATTTTATTTTGTATTTTATGCGGATAATTTACAGAACCGGTTTCAGAATAATTATTCACTGAATATATTTTCCGGATATATATATATGCAGAAGTTTTCTGCAAATAAACGCAGTTCTATTAATTTAGGAAATGTTCAGTGTCCTGAAATAAGAGAGGGTAAAGGTCATGTTACATTGTTTATAGACCATGAAAAAGGTCGTATTATTCTTTTGATTAATGGGAAACAAATAAAGCAGTGGGTCGATACGCATCCTACCGGAGCAGGGAAATATATTTATTTTGTTAACCAGTCACGGTCTGTTATGAAAATTAGCAATATAGTTGTTTCAAAGTGGAATGGTGCATTTTTAAAAGATCCGTCTGATGATATTGGAAGGGAAGATATGGATATTTTACAGTTTATGAATGATGATTATACATTTGGACACTTTAAGGGGATAAAAGAAGGTTATTTGGAATTTTCAAGTGAAGAAGCAGAATATAATATTTTAATTCAGAAGGTAAAAAAGGTGTCATTTGCATCTAATCATTTTCATTTGGCGAGAAAAAATGCAGATGATGTAGTTTGTATTTTCCCTGATTCCGGACGCCTGACTTTTAAACTTGAAAAAATAGCAGCCGGGATTATAAGTGGCAGTAGTGAAAATTTTGGTTCAATTTCTTTTAGTTTAAATTTTGTAAAAAAACTAGATATGAATATATATAAGGATATTTTATTTAAATAATTAGTTGAAAATTAGATAAAAACTCAATTTTTTTTAAAAATCTTATCTTCTTTGCTTTGAAATAGCTTTCATTTCATTTACAATAGTAATAGGATTAAGCACGGTAAAATTTTTAGATTAGTTTAAATTGATATTTAATCAGATAAAAATGGTGGGATAAATTATGGTTTACAGAGAGTATTTGGAGTTTCATACAGAAGGTGATAATGATATGACCGATTTAACTGAAGAAGTATCAGGTATTATTAAGCGGTCAGGTATTTCCAATGGAATTTGTCATGTTTTTAATATTGGCTCAACAGGTGCGATCGGTACAATAGAATTTGAACCTGGATTGCAGGGGGATTTTCCAAAAGCTTTAATGAAACTGATTCCAGAAAGTAAAGAATATCGTCATGAGTTTTCATGGCATGATGGGAATGGTCACTCTCATATTCAGGCGTCATTGATTGGTCCTGAAATTACGGTTCCTGTAATTGAGGGACACCTTCGTTCAGGGACTTGGCAGCAAGTTTTTCATTATGAAGCCGATAATAAACCACATGACAGAAAAATTATTGTTACTGTCATTGGAGAATAAGTGAAATTACTTCATTTATTTATGTAGTTTATAATTTGTTCTATAGCTTCCAGTATTGTATGCTTATATAATTTACATTCGGAAATTTTTTAATTGCAATAGTGTAGTGTGATTTTCAAGTTTGAATCATTTTTAAACTATTTAAAAAATAAAGAATCAAGTATATACTAAAACAAACCATGCAAGTAATAATTTTATTCTTTTTTAACTATTTTTTTTGAAATTTACATTGGTAATGTTATTCTTTTGAAGATGAAATTATATTTAATTAGTCAAAAAAAGGAATATTAACATGAAATATGATACTAATGGAGCACTACTGACTACTTCAATTCCAGGCTTTCCTGAACCTTTAAGAGGAAAGGTTCGTGATATTTATGATTTAGGAGATTCCCTCCTTTTTATTGCTACGGATAGAATCAGTGCGTTTGACTGTGTTATGCCGAATGGAATTCCTTTGAAAGGAAAAGTCTTGACAGGTATATCGCTTTTCTGGTTTGAACTAATGAATTGGATGCCAAACCATTTAATTACATCGGATGTAGATGAATACCCTGAGGAACTCAAATGTGTAAAAGATGATCTGCGTGGACGCTCAATGATTGTAAAGAAAGCACAGCCTCTGCCGGTAGAATGTATTGTACGCGGTTATATAATTGGAAGTGGTTGGAAAGATTACTGTAAGAGTGGCAGTATCTGCGGAATAGAACTGAGAAAAGGTTATAAACAGGCTGAAAAACTTGATGAGGCTATTTTTACTCCATCTACCAAAGCTGAACAAGGCCTGCATGATGAGAATATCAGTTACGATAAAGCAGTGGAGCTTGTCGGAGTAGAAACGGCGTCAAAAATTAGAGATTTTTCATTGGATTTGTATACTACAGCTAGTGATTATGCTGCTGAAAAAGGTATTATTCTTGCAGATACCAAGTTCGAATTCGGTATCTTAAATAATGAAATTATTTTAATTGATGAAGTACTTACTCCAGATTCAAGCCGTTTCTGGCCTGCTTCAGACTATGAACTTGGATGCAGCCCTCCAAGTCTTGATAAGCAGTATGTAAGAGATTACCTTGAAACTCTTGACTGGGACAAAACTCCTCCAGCTCCTGAATTGCCTAAAGAGGTAGTTTTAAAAACAACAGAAAAGTACCTTGATGCATATTCCAGACTTACTGGGAAAGAACTTGCTTGACAATATATTCAGTTAAGTCAATAGTGTCTTTCAGAAGAAGTGTTTTTGCTTTTTGGCTTGATAAACGGATTGAACTGATGTTCTTTAACATATCCTGGAGAACCTCAATCCCTTTTTCCGAGTTTGGGGCAGTTTGCAGCAGATTATACTTTTTCAGAAAAGAACAGTATCCCAACTTTTCAGAGAAAGGGGATATATATAGTGATGGAACACCTAGTACAGCCGCTTCGGTTGCGGTTGTCGCTCCATCACCGACGACTATCTGCGCATAGGCAATTACATCATGAAGCCTGGAGGGGGAAACCGGAAGTTTAAATTGTTGAAGTGTGTCAGGTAGAGTTCCTTCTGCAGTTATATAAACAGTCATTTTTTTAGCTAGTATTTTACATATTTTTTTTTGAAATTCTGCCGCTGTTTTTTCTGCTCCCCAGTCATGTGCGGCATCCCATGATACAAATCTGACTACTGCATACTTGCTATCAAGTTCCCTGCAGGGGGTCGGAGTGAAATATTCAGGTCTTAAATATGCCATATCATGAATTGATGTGTATTTTATATGTTTTGGACCCCAATTATCTTTTATACATTCTGGGGTGAATATCCATTTAGATGCAGGGCGGGCCATTCGCATTTGCGTTAGTGCCGTTTCTGTGTCATCAAACATAATATGAGGAATTCCGTTAAGTTTGGCTGCCCATGCAGTTGAAGGAGAAGAGAGACTTACCGCTATATCAATTTTATATTTCCTAATTAAATTGAAAGCTCTTAGAAACCAGTGAATTAGTTCTAGTGAAAGGCGTAAGAACCCTTTTTGAGCCGTTGAACCTGTTTGATACGGAATTTTATAATCATTCAGTAGATGCAGAACAACATCTTTATCTCTTGCCATGAAGAGTACTTTATGCCCCTGCTGTATGAGCTTCTTTCTTGCATTTTTATAAAAATGCACATCTGCAGGGTGTGCAATATCAAACATAATATTCATAATGGTGCCGTGCTCGCTTATCTATGCTTTTTCCCTTTCTTTCTGCCGTTTTTCTGTCGGTGTTCAAGAAGAGTAACAGAAGGAATATCTATAGTTTTCCCCTCTTGGATAAGATAAATAATTTTTTCCTGATTCATCCTGATTCTATCCAGCATGTCAGCGAGCAGTCCGATTATTATGCATGCAACTGAAAGCAGCCCGAAAGTCAATCCTGCAATACCAGCCCATGTGTGGGGAAATAGAGTTCCTGTTTTCATGTAATGAGAGAGGAGAAAAACTCCGAAGGCCGCACCTATTAAAAAAAAGAAGAAAGCTATTCCGCCAAAAAAATAAAGAGGTTTGTAATCTCTGAATGCACGGAATATTATAATACTTGTTCTGATTGCATAACGGAAAAGATTAGATGCAATTTTAGAATTGCCACTTTGGCGTCTGCCTATGACCTTTATCGGGACTTCTTTAATTATGATCCCTTTATAAGCTAGATTTAAAATAGCTTCCTGTGTGTAAGTGAAATTGCCTGAAAGATTAAAGTTTAATAAAGCATGACGGTTATATGCACGCATTCCGCATGATACATCGTAAAGTCTTTGTCCGGTAAGAGAACTTATCAGCAGTGACATTGCCCAGTTTCCCCAGAATTTAATAATATTCATATCCGGATATAGAGATTTATCAATAAATCTTGATGCAGTAGTACATTCAGCTTCTTTTTTAACAATAGGAGCCACAAGCGCCGGAATATCTGTAGGATAAAACTGTCCGTCAGCATCAATATTGACCATGATGTCAGTTCCAGAGTTGATAGCATAAGTTACTCCTGTTTTAAAGGCCATACCCAGACCTAGATTCCTGCTGTGTTTTATAACAACCGCACCGCACCGCTCTGCGACAACAGAAGTAGCATCCGTTGATCCATCATCAATGACCACGACAACAATTTCAGAAATGCCTTTGATATTAGAGGGAATTTCTCTAATTACTTTTCCAATGGTTGCTTCTTCATTTAGAGCAGGTATAATTATTGTCAGTTTCATTCAGTACCTTTTCTCTCTTCATTTAATTTTTGTTTAATAAATCCTAAGTTAAATATAGCAAGAGAATTTGATTTGTCAGCCTGTAATACTTTTTTAAAAAACCTTTCTGCATTTTTATAGTCCTTAGCGTCCATGGCTATTAAGGCCATTGTTGTATTTGCATCTACATTTAACGGATCAATTTCAAGTGCTTTCCCTAAATGAAATAAAGCACCTTTTATTTTCCCTTCCTGATATAATGAGTTTCCTAGCATTGTATTAGTTTCAGGATCATATTTATCAATTTTCCATGCCTGGTAAAGGCAATTTAATCCATTTTCTCTATCTCCAAGTGAAAAAAGTAAGAAGCCTTGGCGAGACCATGCACTTTTGAATTTTTTATTTCTTCTCAAAGATGCAGAATAAAATTTTAACGCCTTTTTGTTTTTATTTGTTTCATCATATATTCTTGCCAAATTGAAATAAGTAATATAGTTCTTTGAGTTTATTTTAATTGCTTTCAAATAAGCTTTTTCTGCCTTGTTAGGTTGGTTTGCTTCAAATAATGCAGTCCCGTAATTTGCCTGTACTCTTTCCAGATGAGGCGATTTTTTAGCATTATCACTCCAGAATGTAACAGCTGATTCCCAGACTTTATTATATTGGTAAGTGAAAAAAATGAAAATGAAAATCATACCCCATAAGATAAACCTGATCAGTATTTTAACTTTTTGAAAGAAAATGTTTGCAGAAGGCCTAAATGCAAGTACTGCAAAAGGGAGAAAAATAAACATTGAAGGAATATAATTTCGATGTATATAAACAAGTTCTAAAGGTAAAATCGTTGACTCAACGAGATGAGCTGAAAAGAACCAGAAGATTGCAAATGAAAATAATTTAAAGTTTTTTCTGTATGCTATAATTCCTGCTATTAATAAAGCTGATATTGTTATATATGAAAATAGTGTTGAAATAGGTTTTAAAACAGAAAGAGATTTTTTAACTTCTACCAGTAAAGTTAGGCGTGAAGGGGAAGGATAAAAAATTAGGGATATATAGTAAATCAGCAATCTTGCTTGTGTATGAAGGCGTTCTATAAGAGTAAATGAATGACCTTTGTACATGTTTTTTAAAAAATGTAGTGGAGAGCCGTAGGTATTTGCAAAAAATATTATTATAAAGGCTGTTAAGATTAAAGTCAGAGATAGAGATGTCACAATACCTCTTTTTTTCGTTGAGAATAATTTTTTAAGCAGTATTCGCGGACCAGGAGAGAAAAAATGAATTTCAATAAGTAAGAGTAAGAAAGGTAATATAATAGTATTCTGCTTAGATGCTATTGCGGCAATGGTTGAGAAGATTATTGCCGATATGTATATACCTGAATGGATCTTAAATCTTCTCTTAATTTGATTTTTCGGATCGTTTATCTCTTTTTGTATTACAGTGTTGATGTACAATAACCTCAGTTTTAAAAAACTTAAAATTGCAAACATTGCAAACATTGCAGCCATACTATTCATTCTCTGAACAATATAAGTGACTGAAAAAATATGTAAAGGGTTTAAAATCCAAAGAGCTGCAGAAGTTAATGATATTATTTTTCTGGAATAAGTATTATATTTATTTTGGGGTATTGATAGTAGGATGTCTGTTATAAAAAATAGTAAAATCCCATTTAAAATATGAATTAAAATATTAACAACATGATAACCAAATGTATTATAATGATCAAAAAAATAATTAATTGCAAATGAGAAAAGAGGAATTGGTCTTTGCCCGTTTAAAGAGTAGAGCAAGTTTTTTATTGACAAAAATGAGAAATGTTCAATTTTTATTAGAGGATTTTCTTTTATATTTGCAATATCATCAAAAATAAACGGACCATGAAGTATATTTGAATATATTAAAAATGTGGCAAGTGAAATAAAAAACAAGGATATTGGAATAAAAAACTTTTGTAATCCACTATGATTTGTTTGAGGTATTTCATTTTGATTCATAATATATTCGATGCGGGCTTTTTTTTATCAGTAAAAAAAACATAAAATTTATGTTCATTGGGATTTATTTTAATATTTTTACTGCAAATTTACTGATTTTCTTTTCTCCAGTAGTTTCATCTGTTGATTCTGTAATCGTGATATCGTATTTATATTTGTTTTTTACATTAGGTAGTACTAGTTGATTTTCTGTTGCAAAATCATAATTATGTTTAGGCGCAATTAGTTTTTTCATCCCACCTAATTTACTGGTATATTGAATCATTCTGGTTGTTAATGGATAAGCACCGTCAAATTCTTCAGGTCTGAACACAATCCAAGTATAACGACCGTCAAAATCTGCCTGTAATATATCATAACCTGTGAATTTATCAGAAGGCGTAGAGCCTAGAATTTTTAAACCCTTTTTTGTCATTCTATATGAATAAAAGCGTTTTGTGTTATCTTTTAATTCGTAATACATTACAATATTATAACCCGAAAATCCAACAGTTTCCATTTTCCTGATCATTTCAGGAGCCGGATGTTCTAGATTACCATATATGAAAATTCTCTTATTCCCCATTATCTGTAGCTGTGTCTGTCCGGATTTTTTATATACAGCAAATACTTTTAGCCCATGAACAACAGGATAAGTAAGCAAATCTTCAGTTGGAACTTCTATCGTTCCCATGTCTTTCATCTTTTTCGGTGCAGCTTGAGCTTTAATCAATAAAAAAAACAATGCAGCAAAACTTATAGTTACAAAAAATAATTTTTTCATGGTATTCTCTTTTTTTAAAGGTGAAACAATTCAATGGTCAACAAGAATAATATAAGTAATAATATTTTTATTGCAACCCAAGTTATAAAAATTCCCGTAATTGGAATTTATCCTAAACAGGGGACAGGTTGATTATTAATCACTGACAAATATAGATTGTTTTTGCTGTTTGAGAATGATGATTGCAGGTAAAATCGATATGCGATTGAATAAATTTAGATTATTTTTAATTGTTGATTGTCAATTTTTTTCTAATTTTGTAAAGATTAATGCTTTCCGGTAAAAAATCTGTAAAGCAGGGCAGGGAAGATGATATCTTTCTTAATTGAAGATATAAAATAGGATAAAATTATCAGTTTAAAATATCAGATCAGGAATTTCTGAGCATTTTATAACAGTAAATGGAAACACCGTCTTGTGTTTTACCATGGCTGAACTGCTTTTTCATTACTTTTTTTGTATCTCTGAACTGACATGCAACTTTCTGAACAAATGCTTTTGAACCTATAATTCCACCGTCAGTCCAATGGCGTGTGCGTCTGAGAA
>Ga0256913_10000448_pt1 | contig 21190 bp, 17 predicted proteins | sample Axial_MatmetaG_FD_185970 | JGI IMG/M metagenome (GOLD analysis project Ga0256913, IMG submission 185970) | Deep-sea worm associated microbial mat communities from Axial Seamount, Juan de Fuca Ridge, Pacific Ocean - Axial_Mat | ecosystem: Environmental > Aquatic > Marine > Oceanic > Microbial... | reverse complement strand
TAGCAAAAAGAGAGATGTCAATAGCACCTCTTTGCTCTCTTCATCTTTCGCCATATCTACTATATAGCTTAATGCTCCCATGTTGTTGCTAAGATTATGAAAGTATAGATTTTTTGCTAACTGTGCCATATAGTGAGTACGACGAAATAGAACCTCTTTGACCTGTCTCCATAGTATACCACCAAAAGCACCCAAAGCCAATAGTGCAGATATAGGATCTATAGCTGCTGCACTTAGTTTGCCAAATAGGGTTGCACCTCCACCTACCGTGCCACCTCCACCCACTACACCTAGTTTGAGTTTGTCAAATAGCTTCATCCTCACTTTTGTATTTGGAAATAGCATCTCTAGATCTATTTGAGGAATATCTTTGAATATTTTGATATATATATTTTTATTGGCTCTATCTGTCGATAGTAGATGATTTTGTCGTTTTAGTTTCTGTTTGACCTTCTCTATATCTTTGCCATCTCTTAGTGCTATCTCTTTGGCTCTATCGTCTATATGCTTTGGCTTTATGATGATAAATAGTCTACGGTATATATGTAGGGTTATAGTCTTATATCTTAGATATAGTTTTTTTGGATCTTTGACCCTATCTTGCTGTATAGACTCACCTCGATAGTATATCTGTATCTCTTCAAAATCATCAAAATCTACACTCACCTCGACACCATAAGGAGAAGTTTTGTTGATAGTACTCTCTAGCATATCTTGAGTCAATATCTCATAGTTACTATAGTTGAGTAGTGGTACTATCTCTTCAAATAGCCTATCCTCCCTCTCTCTGTACTCATCTAGTGTAAGTGGTGTAGAGATAGTATCACTATCTGGGTTGAATGGTTGGTAGTTTAGCTTAAGTTGCTCTAAATCATCATAGAAATTATAGTAGTAGTATAGATTGATAGCTCTTGATAGCTCTTTATATCTATCTCTATCTTTGATATCAAAATGTCTAAGATAACCTTTTAGTATCTCATCATACGATATGGGTATAAACCGCTCTCTTATATCATTGTTGTAGTTAATCTTCATCTTTTATCCTATCTTGAAAAAAGGTAAACCTATCTCTTCCTCTCTCTTTGCTTTTGTACATAGCTATATCAGCATTTTTCATAAGCTCCACCATATCTTTGCCATCATTTGGGTATACAGCTATCCCCATACTAGCAGTTACATCTAGTCTATAGTTGTCTACTATCCAAGTTTGACGGATGAGTCCATATATCCTATCTATTATATTTATCAAATTAGACTCTTTGATATCTAGTAGAACTATTACAAACTCATCACCACCAATTCTAGCAAATATATCGTTTGACTTGAGATGTGGAGATATCCTATCGGCTACTGCTTTGAGAAGCTTATCTCCTATATTGTGTCCTAAGGTATCGTTGATTTTTTTAAAATAGTCAAGATCCAAAAAAATGAGAGCAAATTTTGTCGAGTAGATTTTTGAGCTTTCTATCAGAGCTTGAAGTTCATCCTCCAAGTAGCGTCTATTGGCTATACCTGTTAGATTGTCATGTATAGCCAAAAATCTATACTTAGCTTCACTCTCTGCAAGTCTACTCCTTGATCTCTCCTCAAGCTCCTTATATAGCTGTTGCATCTCTTTGGATGATATCTCTAGCGTATGCTCTAGCAGCTTCCTATCTGCTTCATCATCCCTATATGCTCTATCTACAGCCTCTATAAATCTCTTCAACTGCTTTTCACTTAGAGGACCTCCATTATACCCTATCTTTTTAAGTTGTCTCTCAAGTAGTCGATGCATCTTTTTCCCATATTGTTGTCAGGGTCATTGTCTGGTTGTGTAGATCACATTTGCCTGATGAGAGTGGTGATATCTCCCCATAGGAGTAAAATCCTATCTGTTTGATACTTGAAGGTAATATAGATAGAGAATCCTCCAACTCCTCTTCGACTCTCTGCTTGAGTACTAGTCTGCGACCTACACAGCTGATGGCTATGCTGAGTATATTTTCACCATTATACTCTCCCATATCTATGGATTCAGCTGCATATATAGCTCCATCTATGAGACGGTCATAGTTTGCTTTCATCAATGTCACCAAGCTACCTTCAGGTATATCTCCTGCAAATGTGATAGATTGATCTTTTTCATCTACACCCAAGATAGTACGCACCTTGCTATCTCTACTATCTTCACTACTTCTAAGCTCTAGCGGAAATAGCAATCCTGTAGCAGGAAGCCCATCAGCCTCATCTCCTAGATACCTCTTGTATAGTGATAGGGCAGGTTGTGAATCTAGTTCATAGAGTACATTATCTACACTCTTTGTCACGACTCTCTCTATACCCAACCTATCCCATCCACCCCTAGACCCATAGCCTATCCTGATATCATCCCCATAAAATCCAACAGCAGTGATACATGATGAACATGGTCTACCATCTACTACTACCCATGTCTTTTCAAATCTATCATCATCACCAGCCAACCCACCTGTAACAGATACACTATTTGGCAATGTAGATGATATACCCTCTGTGAGCTGAGATCCATTGACTTTGAGTCCATCTGATAGTACAAAAACTCCTCTAAGATCATCTTCTACTAGATAGGTCGCTATCTCTTGACCACATCTATGAGAGTCTTTTGTATCTTTGAGTATCTTATGGATAGATTTTATGGTAGTAGTAGAGAACTCTATAACAGCTACTACCAAACTATCATCTAGTAGCTCATCTTGATATATCTCCCCACAAGTAGATGCACCTATTACTGTGGCTCCAACATAAAATTCAATTATCTCATCAAGTGGTTTAGATATGGTATCTATATCTGAGCTACCAAATAGTATAACTAAACTCTTTGATGGATCAGATGGTTTTGTAAATGATCTATCCCAATTAGATCTATATATATATGTTGAAACTTTCATATTCTACCTCATTATAGCATCTGTTCAAGACCTTTTGTAGAAGTAATTTGTAGCCTCGACAAATCCATCTACACTACCACAATCAAATCTAGTACCCTCAAACTTATATGCTAATACCAAGCGTTTTTTTGCCTGTTCGCATAGGGCATCAGTGATCTGTAGCTCTCCATTTTTACCCGCTTTTGTATTGGCTATAATTTCAAATATATCAGGGGTCAATATATATCTACCTATGACAGCCAAATTTGATGGAGCTTTGTCAATATCTGGCTTCTCTATCATATTTGTGACCCTATAGATACCGCTATCTTTATCACTACTATCCATTATGCTACCCTCTATGACACCATACTTATCTACCTCATCTTGAGGTACTTCCATTATGGCAACTATGCAGCATCTATATTTGTTGTATAGTTTTATCATCTGTTTTAGTATGCCATCTCCATTGGTGTTGACACATAGATCATCTGCAAGTATGACGGCAAATGGCTCTTGATCTCCTACAAGAACTCTACCTTTATAGATAGCATCACCTAGCCCCTTCATCTCATTTTGGCGAGTATATGTAAAAGTACAATTTTGTATGATATGACGAATACCATCTAGTAGCTCCTCTTTGGATGAACCTTTGATCTGATGCTCTAATTCATAAGATATATCAAAATGATCCGTAATCGCTCTTTTGCCACGACCTGTTATTATAGCCATTACATCACATCCTGCCTCCATAGCCTCCTCTACACCATACTGTATCAGTGGCTTGGTCAGCACAGGAAGCATCTCTTTGGGCATCGCTTTGGTTGCAGGTAAAAACCTAGTCCCATAACCTGCTGCTGGAAATAGACACTTACTTATCATATTTTATCCTCATTTATTGATCTTATTTATTCCAAAATTCTCTATAGTATATCTATATATTGCACCTTTATCATCAGCAATATAAATATACCCATCTCTATCAAAAGTGATACCCTCTTGAGCAAATCTCTCGAGCTTAAGCCTATATATCACCTCTCTTTTGTTGATATCATACCCTATCAAGAGATCTTTTTTGTCACTTACCATATATAGTATACCATTGTAGTACTCCAAACCTGCTGTATCTACTATCTTGTGTTTTATAACATCTACTATTTTTGTATGGTACTTATCTGATCTAACTACTATGATAAAAGAGTCTTTTTTTCTCTTTGATTGTTTTGATATATAGTATAAATTATCTATCTTTGCTATACCCTCTATACCACTCTTTTTGTCAAAAATAGAGAGTTTTTTGTGGTGGTATGTGGGTTTTATCGTTACTATTTTCTTTTTTAGGGTTTCTCTATCTACTATCAAGAGTCCACGATCTTCTATGGCAAATATATACTTGTCATCCTCGCACACAACGCCCTCCAAGTCATAATCCCCAAGATACTCTTTTGATATCACTTTGCCATCTTGTTTGATCTTGTAGAACCACCCCTCATCATTTGCTACTATTAGATTTTTTGTATCACTACAGTATGATATACCTGATGCTTCAGGTATAGAGGCTATATGGTGCGGATCATCTTTGGCTACAGATATAGAGATAGATACTGCTATCGATAAAAAAACTATACCCATCTTTTCTACTAGCAAATATACCTCCTATATGATCAATATAAGACTTTTAAAAGTCTAAATCCTACTATACCATATCTATTATTGTGTGACATACAATCTATATCATTTGTATGTGTATCAGATGCCACAAGATTCCAAGCACCTCCACGGATAATCTTCTTATCCTCCTCGCCCTCACACCAATCAGCACACCACTCCCATACATTACCATGCATATCATATAGTCCTAGATCATTTGGTATCTTATTTCCTACGGGATGAGTCTTTTTGCCACTATTATCTCTATACCAAGCATAGGTGCCTAGTTTGCTCTCATCGTCACCAAAATGCCACCCTATCTCTTTGCCAAGGTTACATGAGAGATTCCACTCTGCACTTGTAGGGAGTCTATATGTTACATTCTCTTTTTTGCTTCTCCACTCTGCATAGGATACAGCATCATCCCAAGATATATTGATAACAGGTCTCAATCCTCTGCCCCACTCATTATCATCTGGCTTCTTCTTGCCTATACTGTCACAATATTTGTCATACTGGTTAAATGTAATTGCATATACTCCCATCTCAAAGCTAAAGTATTTGGCTATCTCTAATGATTTGGAGTGTTTTGCAACTATAGTGAACCACTCTACATTTTTGATCAAGCCATTATCTTTGGCTTTCTTCATGATTTTATCCAATTGATCAAGAGTCAAAAATGCTTTGTTCTCTGCAAAAAGATTGTCTTCCCTAAATGCGTCACGCCATGCGGTAGGATCATCTGGTGAAAATAGAAGCTTCTCAAAATTTGGTGAATATATAACTTTTGCTATCTTATCTTCATTGTATTTCACATATCTACTACTCTCCAAAATATGCTTTAGATTTCTCTCTAATTTTGGATCATTTATATATGCACCATCAAATACATGATCTAGCTCAAACCTATCTCTAGCATCATAATGCTCTTTTATATGTCGAAGTAGGCTATTGTACATCTTTGTAAATTTCTCTGTTTTGGATATCTTTTTGATATATTTATCTACTATCTCAAAATCCTCTAGTGAGTTCTGCTCTACACCACCACCTGCAAATCTAAACTCCTCCATTCGTCTCCATAAGCTATCATGATATTTGGTATGGCTCTGTATAAATTTCAAAAGTTTAGGAGAAAATAGCTCTAGTAGTGTAACCTTGGCTAGTAGTAGAAGATCGACCTCCAACTCAAGAGCATTGAGAAGTTTTAATTTGCTCTCAAAAAGTTGTGCAACTCTCTTGATCTTACGAGGCTTTGCAGGGATACTGTGAGTAAAGAAGTCCAACAACTCCCTAGATGGTTGTACAACATTCTCATCTGACTGCTTGTATATATCATAGTTTTCATCAACTTTTTCTATCCAGCCACTGCTATTATCTCTAAGGAACTCTCTTATGTTTGCTGTATCTATAGTCGGCAATCTTGTAGGTAACTGTATCATCTTCTCCAAATACTCATCACCTGTAATAGGCAGATTAAGCGTAAGGTTATATATGTGATTGTGGCTACTTTGATAATCTTTGTAGTGGTGGGCTATACCCCTCTCTATAATCTCATCATTTAATGAAAATACAAATGCACATGGTGGAACATTTAGATACAGTTCGATAGAGTTCAATATCTTAAGTGTATTTTCTGGTAGGCATCTATCGAGATCATCTACTAAAAATATGAAATTTATCTTTTCAAATAGGGTTATCTTCTCTATATATTGTGGAATATTGAGATATATAGAGTCGAGTTTTTCATGTGGTATAAGTTGAGTCCTTATGTCGCCTCTTGAAGACTCTTTTACCAAATTTTTTGTATTTTTAGGAATATTCAATCCATAGCTTAGCGAGTATAGTATCACCTTTAGATTGGAGATTAAAGATTTGAGATCCCCTTTTGTACTAATGGAGAAGTTCCTCTCATAATCCTCAATAGCCTCTATGAGTGTCTTTATGAGAGGTATAATGATATGTTTTTCATCTTCATAACGCCAAGCATTAAATAGTATAGGTATAGTAGTCGTTGGGAATGATACTGTTCTTTTGATGATATTGTTTCTTATGAGATTTAGTTGATGTGTCTTTCCACTTCCTGACTCCCCAAATATTCCTACTGTTAGAGGCTCTATAGTACGATAGTCATCACAGACAAGATCATCGATATTTTTTTGATATAGCTTTATCTTCTCACTACTATCTTGAAGCAGAAATATATCATCATTGTTGGTCTTGGTATCTTGACGATATGCGTAGATAGACTCTTTTATATCCCTACATACTGTCACCGTATCATGCAATTTTTGAAAATTGCGTTCGATCTGTTCTACTATAACTTTAGCATAACTTTGAGTCTGTTTTGAAAAATCTTTTTTATACATAGAGTTCCTTATCTGAAAGCACTTCTATATTTTACAATTAAAGAGCTAAATTTAACCCGAATTATGCAGTAGAATTATGAAAATAGTATCAACTACTTTTATTGTGGGTAATCTATGACTATCTGTAGATATCCATACTCTCAGGATGATTTGGGTCTAGCTCTCTATACCATACTACTAAAGTAGCTACTATCTCTTCTCATCAACTCTTGTGGAGTTCCACTATCTATCATCTTGCCATTCTCTAGTACAAATATAAGATCTGCACTCTTGATGGTGCTGAGTCTATGGGCTATAGTGATGACACTCTTATCTTCCAAAAAGTCTCTAAGTGCATCAAATAGTCTACTCTCTGTATGTATATCTAGTGCTGATGTAGACTCATCAAATATGACAATCTTTGGATCACTAAGTACCATCCTAGCTATAGCAACTCTCTGTCTTTGACCACCACTAAGCTTGATGCCATCTTTACCTACAATAGTATCCAACCCATCACTCAGATACGATATCACATCATCGAGCTGTGCTATATCTATAGCATTTTGGATCTCTTTGCTATCATACTCTTTGCCTAGAGTGAGGTTGAATAGCATAGTGTCATTGAATAATTTTGGGTGCTGTAGTATGAGATTGATATTTGATCTGATTGTAGATAGATCTATCTCTCTTACATTTATACCATTATAGAATATATCTCCATCATCTACAGGATAGAAGCCTACTAGTAGATTGGCTAGTGTAGTTTTGCCACTACCACTAGCTCCTACTAATGCTACTTTAGATTTTTGTGGTATCGATAGGGATATGGATCTTAGTATCGGTTTGTCTTCAAAATAGGAGAAGTTGAGATCTCTAACCTCTATAGATATATAGTCGTTATCTTTAAATGGATCTATAGGATTTTCTACCTTTGGTTCTCTATGCATATCAAATATACCATTTATCCTTCTACAGGCTGCTTTTGCATTGGCTAGTGCATATTGAAAATTGATGATATCTTGTGTAGGTGTCATCATGATCCATAGATAACCAAATATAGCCAACATCAACCCTATGCTTAGATCACTATATGCGACAGCTAGTATACTAACAGAACGAAATATCTCATAGCCACTCAAAAATATCAAAAATGAAAATCGTATAGCTCTATCACTCTTGTATCCAAACTCTACCGAGCTATCTTTGAGTGATTTAGATTGAGTGGTGATCCTATCGAAAAAAAACTTCTCCTTATTTGATGCTTTTATCTGATGAAAAAGTTCTAGTGTCTCATTGAGTGAGGATTGGAATATCTCAGTATTGTGATTCTCTACTCTCTTTAGTCTACCTACATTCCTAGCCAATTTTGCTGTAAAGAAGACTACTATAGGGTTGGTAATCAATATAAATATAGCCAATTTCCAATGTATCATCAACAAAACAACAGCAGTAAATAGAATGGTCAAGACAGATATGATAAATTTGCTAACAGTAGTACCTATAAAGCTATCTATGGTATTGATATCTGTTACTAATTTAGATGATACAGCTCCAGGAGAAACCATCTCATACTCTTTTAGTGAAACTCTCTCAAGATGCTCTATAGCTCTTTTTCGTAACTTATAGGTGATATCTTTTGATATAGTAAGAAAAGTTTTTACTTGAACTACATTGAGCAAAAATCCAGCTCCACGCATCAAAAGTGTCAATATGAGAAAAAATATAACATATCCACCAAGAGACATTTCAAATAGATGATCTCTCACCCAACCTGTCATCTTGCTACCATTGTGTAGTAGCAACTCATCTACTAATATAGGTATAAAGAGAGGTATTGTTACGGTGAGTGTGGTAGCGACTATGGCTACAAAATTGCCTTTGAGTAGTCTATCTTTGTACTTCAGAGTCTCTTGGATAGTATCTCTAATGCTACACTGTTTTGGGTTGGTCATCTTCTCTCTTTATAATCATCTATTTTGTCAAGCTTTAACCTAAATCATGCAATGGTGCTATAGATAGAAGGTACAAGCATCATTTTCATCATAATCAAAACTACCATCCATGTATGTAGTACTAGCACCGAAATATTCGCAATTATATGGTATGTTACCTTTACCTATATCGAGATCATCTACTATATATATAATATCATCAGTTATATAGTTGTTTTCATAGTTGCCTATATATCCAGTGAAGTCAAATGTACAGTTGTCAGGTTCAAAAAAGGTAAACTCTCCATTGGGTCTTGTCGCAGACCAATCTGGCATAGAGTCACAGATATATGGTACACCACCTAATGAGAAACCATTTTGATCTATCAAAAATAGTGTAGTACCTGCTGCTGGGGGTGGAGGTGGTGGGGGTGGAGATACTACATAGGTATCCCCATCTCCACAACCAGACGACATGATACCTATGGCAAATAGTGAAGATAAAATCAAAGCTCTTTTCATGATATGCTCCCTTAAGATATGTTTAGTATATTTTATACTTATTGATCTTAAGCTTTTATTAGTATATCAATTAACTTCAATATAGCGATAGTCATAAATCCACTAGCGATACCAGATAAGATAGCAGAGCCTATGATGCCCAATCCCCCTTGGATATGGTAGTATAGCCAACCAATAGTAGATGGCTTCCATCTATCTATCGTATAAAATGTCACCATAGCTACCACTATAGCTATCTCAGTAGCATATGGATATGATAGCATAGGTATAGTCGAGTATGCAGATAGGAGTGTTAGCCAAATACCTATGACTACATCTATGACTATATTATCAAGATCACTATCTTCACTACTTTGAAGATACTTTTTGATCTCAAAAATAGATATGATAGAAGATGCCAATATGAGCATAGATAGAGTCTCTTCACCCATACTATATAGTGTGATCATACCTACTATAGTAGCTACTATTATCGCTATATCTTTGGTATATTTAGGTGCATAGCCTATGTAGAAAAATGTCAAAAAGACTCTTTGTAGATTCATATAGTCTATCCTTTTATGAAGTTATTTGATATAGCTCTGCTAATTTGATATAGAACTGCTCTTCGTTTTGTCGCTCTAGCAGACCTGAACCAGGCATGATAGAGCGGTGCATCTCTTGTAGATTTTCAAAACGATCTGGGAATAGATCGGTCAATATGCTAGCAGAGACCTCTTTGCGTACCAATATAGATGGTGGTATAGTGCCACTCTGTATAAGTTTTAGTATAGAGGCAGAGTGATATCTAGTGTGGTGATGCTCTCCATGTGGACATGTCTGTATACTTACAAGAGTCCTACAGGTATCACAATATACATACTCATCTACAGTAGTGATATCTATATCTATATCTTTAAATGTGTCAAATATAGTATTGAGTCTATTTTTGTCATAATACAATCCCAAACCTGCATGATTTTTGCCCACTATAAGCTCATTGCATCCATAGTTTTTGGCCAATAGTGCATCTAGTACCAACTCATTGTATCCAGCAAATATATATGTATTCTCAAAAGGTACTATAATGACTCTATTTCTAGGTAGAAAGTGGTCGACAAACATAGAGAGTGCATTGTGACGGATATCATATCTAAGTCCCTCAGAAGTAAATGGCTTTCTCAAAAATATGACCAACAGATCAGAAGTATTTAGTACCCTTCGTATCATTCTCTCATGTGCTCTATTGAATGGGTTTGCAGCCAACATCATTGCAGATATCTTTGTCGCACCTGTACGATTGATCATATTTTTTATTCTATTTATATTGTCATCAATCAGAGGGTATTCGATACTATACTCACCACTTACAGCCACATCGCCCAATCGTGCCATAGTATTTTTGACACCTGGATGACTAGGGTCACTAGATCCATAGATGTTGAATAGTCTCTCTTTGGGGTCTATCTCAAAGACATCATCGACTACTATCTCACCTACCTTACCATTTCTGCTAAGTAGATCCAGCTTCTCACCTTTGGTTGAAGAGAGTAGAACATCTCTATTTTTGTTACCTTTTGGTGCTAGGATGAATGCGAAAGGGTATGGAAATCCTTTATATATTTTCGTCTCATCTACCTCTTTGGCTATCTTCTCATTCATCAATTTCTCTACAGGCGATATGAGACCAGCTTTTACCAAGGCTAGTGTAGATAGAGCCTCTTCATCTATATATATTGATCTATTTTTTCTTGAAGATGCCATACTTTTTCCTTTTTTCCCATAAACTTTTTCTTGAAATTCCCAACTTCCTAGAGAGTTCTGTATCTGGGAACTTATACTGAAAACTATTTACTATGAATTTGACATAGTCATCTATAGTGAGTATCTCATTTTGATCATATAGTTTACTCTCTGTTCTTATCTCTATCATACTGAAAGGAGTATCTATATCTGAAGTAGTAGATAGTATAAAGTTGCTATCTTTGATAAGCTCATATAGATTTTCTCTCTCTATCTTTTTGAGTGTGTGTAGATCCGATATGTAGAGTAGAGATTGGGAAGTAGTACTCTCTATCTTCTCTTGCCAACTCTTCTCACTAAGAGGTATAAAGCTTAGTGGCATATTGTGATATTTGACATAGTTAAATACAACTTTATCTACCAATCTTGGATAGTTTGTCAATATTACAGTTGGTGTTGAGATCTTCTCTACAGATATATCTACAGATATATCTTTGAGTAAATTATCTATATATTTACCAAAAAGATTGTTTTGCTGTTTTAACTCTTGATACTCACGATAGTGTTCTATCTTTCTCTGAAGCTCCTCTATCATAAATGGTTTGACTATATAATCCTTAGCCCCCATCTGTAGTGGTATGCTCACTGTATCATTATTGATATAGCTTACCATCAATATAATGATCTTATCTTTGAATTTTGTGATCAGTGGTGATGGACTCTGTGCAGGTAGTGTGGTAGATAGTAGATATACATCACCGTTACTCTTCATCGCCTCTTTTATAGAGCTATATATGTTTACTTCATATCCATTCTCTTGTAGTTTGGCAGAGATACTCTGTGCCAAATATAACTCATTTTCTACTATAATTATCTTCATCTATTAGTCCAGTCAAAATATGTTAAATTTGCGATTGCCTCTACAACAACCCCCTCTTTTCTGCCCAAAAACCCTAGTTTTTCAGCTGTTGTTGCTTTGATATTTATAAAATTCTTACGAATACCTATGATATCTGCTAAATTTTTTCTCATCTCATCTTTGTATGGTAGTAGTCGTGGTACCTGTGCTATGATAGTGATATCTATATTGCCTATCTCTAGACCAAAATCTCTCACTCTTCTTACTGTATCTTTGAGTAGTTCTCTTGAGTCTATACCTGCATATCTATCATCATCATCAGGATATAGCTCACCTATATCACCAAATCCAGCTGCTCCCAATATAGCATCTATGATAGCATGTATCGCTACATCACCATCACTATGGGCTTTAAAACCATAATCAACGGCTATCTTCGTACCACAAAGCATCATCTCTTTGTCATCTTCAAATGGATGTATATCTATACCAAATCCACTAAGAGTACGAGATGATGGTCTCTTGATACATCTAAGCTTGGCTAAGTCATCTATAGTTGTGAGTTTGTGAGCATCTTGTGATCCCTCTACAAACTTCACTTTGCCACCATTGGCTACTATAGCACTACTATCATCTGTATACTCTATACCTTTGGATAGTGCAACTTTGAGCAAGTTGGTTTGACTCAGTTGGGGTGTCTGTATCCTCTTGATAGTTGATCTATCTATAGGCTCACTACCCATATATAGTGTATCTACTATAGGTAGTACAGGTACGATAGAGTCTGCTCTACCCCTAGCTCCTACTACTCTATCTATCATCTCTCTATCGAGACAACACCTAGCTATATCACTCACTAGTACCATAGAGGTATCGACAGCCTCCAGAGCATTGCTAAGTGACTCCTGCCTACTGCTACCGCCCTCTACGAAGTGATAATCAGCAAAATTCTTCATAATATTTATCTCTTCAAGAGAGGAGACTATTATCACTTTGGCAAAATCATATAGAGAACTAAACTCATCGCTCACTTGCAACCAAAGTGGCTTATCACCACTATAGAGCCACTGCTTCTTTGGCTCCATCTTGAAACGCGTAGCAGAACCTGCTCCTAAAAGTATCAAGGTAATATCTGTCAAAAATAGGCTCCTAAAGTATAAAAATCTCAAAAATGTAACGAAAGTATACACGCTAAAGCTTTTAGTTATCTTTTTGGGGAATATAGTGATAGATAAAGATATCTCTATTTATTATACTAAAACCAAAATAGAAAATGAGAGAAAAATTATCCGAATTATACTTTTTTCATAATAGTTTAAGATTTAGTTGGTATAACTCCAATAGTAAGGATGTACAAATGAGAAAAGAGTGGCTTAAAAAAAGAGAAGATGATAAAGTAAGAACTCAGATGTATTATGCCAAACAGGGCATTATCACAGAAGAGATGGAGTTTGTGGCTAGTGTTGAGAAGATAGATGCAGAGCTACTTAGAAGTGAGATAGCGAGGGGCAGATGTATCATACCTGCAAATGTCAACCACTCACACCAGATCCCTATGGCTATCGGTATGGTTTCAAAGTGTAAGATCAATGCCAATATAGGCTCATCAGCACTCTCTAGTGATATAGAGGGGGAGATAGAGAAGGTCGATGCAAGTCTCAAATATGGGGCAGATACTATTATGGATCTGAGTACAGGTGGTGATCTAGATGCTATCAGAGAGGCAGTTATAGCTCACTCTACTGTACCTATAGGGACAGTACCTATGTATCAGATACTATATGATTGTAATGACAAGATAGAGGATTTGACAATAGAGTCTATGCTATCAGTACTACAAAAACAGGCTGAGCAGGGTGTGAGCTACTTCACTATCCATGCTGGTTTCTTGCTACGATTTATGCCACATGTTGCCAAGAGGAAGATGGGTATAGTGAGTCGTGGTGGTAGTTTGATGGCTGCTTGGATGATGCACTACCATAAAGAGAATCCATTTTATGATGCATATGATCAGATATTGGATATTTGTCGCAAGTATGATGTAGCACTATCTCTAGGTGACTCTCTTCGTCCTGGTTGTCTATATGATGCTTCTGATGATGCACAGCTTAGTGAACTCAAAGTATTGGGTGAACTTACTTTGAGAGCTTGGGAGAAAGATGTCCAAGTGATGATAGAGGGACCAGGGCATGTGCCACTCAATCAGATAGAGAGAAATATGAAACTAGAAAGAGAGTATTGCCACGAAGCACCATTTTATATATTGGGTCCTCTTGTGACTGATATAGCAGCAGGGTATGACCACATCTCTAGTGCCATAGGTGCAGCAGTAGGTGGGTGGCATGGTGCTAGTATGCTCTGCTATGTGACACCCAAAGAGCATTTGGGATTGCCAAATGCAGATGATGTACGAGAGGGTATCATAGCCTACAAGATAGCAGCACATGCAGCTGATATAGCTAGAGGTCGCCCAGATGCACAGAAGGTAGATGATGAGATGAGCGATGCTAGATATGGGTTTGATTGGAATAGACAGTTTGAGCTATGCTTAGATCCAGAAAGAGCCAAAGAGTACCACGATGAGACCTTACCTCAAGATGTATTCAAAGAGGCGGAGTTCTGCTCTATGTGTGGTCCAAAGTTTTGTGCTTATAAGATAACGCAAGATATCGTAGAAGAGCATGGTACAGCTATGGCAAATGAGCCAACAGTATAATAATAAACAATTAGGAGAGTAGATGAATAACGAAAAAGTTTTAGAAGCATTGAAAAATGTAACATATCCAGGGTTTACCAAAGATATAGTGACATTTGGATTTGTCAAAGATGTAGTAGTGGAGGGTGATAGTGTATCTTTCGTGGTAGATATCACATCTAGTGCAGATGAGGTGAAGCAACAGCTTCAAGCAGATATCCAAAAAGAGCTTACCAAGATAGGAGCAACTACTATAAATGCTACTATCAATCAGCCAAAAGCACCAAAGCAGATGAGCAACTCAATGAGTGGCAAAAATATAGCTCCACAAGTCAAAAACTTTGTAATGGTAAGTTCAGGCAAAGGTGGAGTAGGTAAATCAACCACTTCAGTCAATATAGCTATAGCTATGGCGATGCAGGGCAAAAAGGTAGGATTGCTAGATGCAGATATCTATGGACCAAATATCCCTCGGATGATGGGTGTAGCAGACCAAAAGCCAGAGATCACAGGCAACAAAGTAATGCCTCTTAAGGCTTATGGTGTAGAGATCATGTCTATGGGTTCACTAATGGAGCCAGGTCAATCACTCATCTGGAGAGGCTCTATGATCATGAAGGCTATTGAGCAGTTCCTTAGAGATATACTATGGTCAGAGCTAGATGTACTAGTGATAGATATGCCTCCTGGGACAGGTGATGCACAGCTCACATTGGCACAATCAGTACCAGTAACAGCGGGTATCACAGTGACAACACCTCAAGAGGTATCACTAGATGATAGTCGTCGTTCACTAGATATGTTCCAGAAGCTTCATATACCTACAGCAGGTATCATAGAGAATATGAGTGGATTTATATGTCCTGAGTGTAATACAGAGTCTGATATATTTGGTATGGGTACTACAGCACCTGTAGCAGTAGAGTATGATACGGATCTGATAGCTCGTATACCTATAGAACCAGCTATTAGAGTAGGTGGAGATACAGGTATGCCTGTCACATATCATCAGCCAGATAGCCAAACTAGCAAGAGATATCAAGAGGCAGCATCCAAACTGATAGCATTTATAGATAAAGTAAATGCAGAGGGAGGAGCAGACAATCAAGCTATCCAGCCTACAACACCTCCAGGTGTGAGTGCTTGTAGTACAGGTGGAGCATCAGCCCCAGCACACAACCACTCAGGTGGTGGAAGTTGTGGTTGTAGCTAAAGCATAGGTAGAGTTGAACTCTACTTATCAAATATAGAGGCTCTATCTCTTCTGGTCTCTTTGAGTCTGAAGTAGAGCCATAGAGTAGATCCATAGCCAAATATAGAGAGCATCACCACACCTGTAGTGACTACCTCAAAGAGCTCTTTGTACTCATAACTAGATGGTATCATATGTACAAGTATGATAGATAGAGCACCTTTCATTCCAGAGAGTGTCAGCACAAACCACCCCTCAAATCCTACAGATTGAAAATCATCTATCTTATTGCCAAAAAATGCAAACTTAGCCATAGAGACTGCACGGATGAGAGTAGTGATACTAAACATTACCAATATCTCATATCTATATTGCCACAGTTTATCTATATTGACCATCTCTGCCAAGACGAAAAATATCATAACCGCGGCTATATATCCAAACTCTTTTGCCATATCGTAGATATACTCCAATCTAGCAACAGTAGTAGCCTCAAAGCTATCCAATCTAAGTAGGCGGATAAAACTTTTACTCTTTGGGATACCGCTAGGTGACTCTCTTGCCTCTATATCCATATCTATCCAAGCTTTTGTAGCTATGATAGCAGTAATGAGTGTCAATATGCCACTCACATGCATCTCCTCTGCCAATATATATGCAGAGTAAGCCTCTATAATAAAGGTAAAAAACTCACCCCTTCTATCGGATAGTAGTTTTAAAAACATATAAAATATATATCCTATAGTCATACCTAACAATATACTGATGATAAAGACACGCAAAGCATCTATCGTAGCAGTAGTAGCATCTATAGTGCCACTCATCATCCAAGGCAATCCTATGAAGAAAAATGCGATAACAGCTGTTGCGTCATTGCCTAGTGACTCACCCTCTATGAGGACTTTGATCTGATGAGGTATATCTTTAAACTGTGATAGTACAGATTGTACGCTCACCGCATCTGTAGCCATATTGATAGCAAATAGAGCCACATATCCACCTAGTGTAACTCCACTAAAGATATCAAAGTGGTATAGACTAGCACCAAGTGTGATAGATAGTGCTACCGCCACTACAGCTAGATAAAATATCTCCCAACCATACTTTTTGATATCCAAAAAGTGCAGATGCAGAGCATCACCCATAAATATAAGAGGTATACAAAATATGATGATAGTATCAAATGAATCTTTTATATTGATAGGTATTGCCATAGGTATATAGTGATAAGTCATGTATGAGCTAACAAGTAGTAAAAATACAGAAGGTATCTTAAGCTTCTCTCCTATAGCATCTGATACTACTACTAGCCCCAATATTGTGATCAATAAAATCTCTAGTGAAAAGTCATGCATCTAATGCTCCTTTAGGTTTAAAAAAGTGATCCGCTATCCTCATCTACAGTAGAGCGTGGCTGTTTTGGTTTGAGATTGATAGGGTCTATATGCTCACTATCATCTTCGGTATCGCTATCTGATTGTTTAAATATATAGTCATCTCTTGACTCTTCTGGACTCATCTCTACTATCTCTTCACCACCACTATCATCAGCTATCTGCAATCTATTTCTTGCTCTATTTTTCCTTGGGTGCATAGTTATAGATCCATCATCAATAGTTGCATTTATATCTCTTGGGGTGTCTGTAGAGTCTCCTGTATCACCAAACATATCAAGTATACTATCCTCTCCCCTTCTATGGTTGGTGGTATCACTCTCTACAGGGTCTATATCCTCCTCTTGAGCTACATAATCCCGACTACCTTCAACTCTCTCTTGTTGCTCTCTCCTCTCCTCTGCTATTGATGATGCATTTTTTGGTAGAGGAGAAATATCTGTATAGAGTTCATACCTGCCATCTACTATACCGCTATATACCCCCTCAGGTCTCTCAAATATTCTAGGAGTATCAGGATATAGCTTTAGAAGCTCTCTATAGTAGTATGCGAAAGCAGGAGTGGCTAGTAGCCCCCCTGTAGCTCTCTTGCCTATTTTTTGGTTATCGTCTCTACCGAACCACACTATAGTCTCTATAGTAGGGGAGTATCCACAAAACCATGCATCTACATTATCATTGGTAGTTCCTGTTTTTCCTGCCAACTCTATACCATCTACTTTTGCTCCCTTTCCTGTACCCCTCTTGATGACATCTTTTAGGATATCTGTCATCATATAAGCTTGTTGTGGTTTTGTAAAATTGACTATCTCTTTAGGGCGTGTCTCATATATCACTGCCCCCTCTTTGGATACTATCTTGCTCACTAGTCTTGGCTCTATCATATGACCATGGTTTGCAAATACAGAAAATATCTGTGCCATCTTGAGTGGACTTAAGCCTAGATTGCCCAACGCTATAGACATATCTCTAGGTATATGCGGAACATCTAGTAGCTCCAGTCTCTTGCGAATAGTGCTAACTCCTATATCAAATACCAAATTGACTGTAGCAAGGTTGCGTGAGTGTACTAGAGCCTCTCTGAGTCTGATGAAGCCTTTGAAGTCACCCTCATAATTTTTTGGAGACCATATGACTCTCTCTCCATTTCTATAGTATTGAAAAGTTCTAGCTAAATCTGTAAGCTTACTAGCGGGATTGTATCCCATATCAAGTGCGGTCTGGTATACAAATGGCTTAAATGCAGATCCTGGCTGTCTCTTTGTCTGTGTGATTCTATTGAATGCACTCTTTTTGTAGTCAACACCTCCAACCATAGCCAATATATCTCCACTCTTACTCTCTACTGATACAAATCCACCATTTAGTGTAGTAGTTTTGGGACTCTCTTTATATCTTTTGAGAGCTTTCTTGTGTGCATAGCTTAGTGCATCTCTAGCTATCTTCTGTTGTTTCATATCTACAGTAGTATATATCCTATATCCGCCTGTTCTTATATCTCCCAATCTACCCTTAAATCTTCTCTGCACCTCATCTACTATATATGGAGCTATATTTTGTGTCAGTGTTGTCTTGTATACTTTGGGTGTCTCTTTGATAGCTTTGATATACTCATCTTCATTGAGCCATCCTATACTCTTCATCCTATATAGTACCGCATTGGCACGGATAAGTGATCTCTTGTAGTGCTTTACTGGGTTGAGATATGAGGGTGCATTTGGCAATCCTACCAATATCGCAGACTCTTTGAGGGTCAACTCTTGGAGATCTTTGTGAAAAAACCCTTTTGATGCTGTCTTGATACCATAATATCCATTACCAAAAAAGATCTCATTGAGATATCTCTCTAGTATCTCCTCTTTGGTTAGTTCATGCTCTATCTTTATCGCCAATATCGCCTCTTTGATCTTTCTTGCGACCTTCTTCTCATTGGTGAGTAGTTTATTTTTGATGAGTTGTTGAGTAAGTGTACTCCCACCCTCTACAAATTTACCAGCTTTGATATCTGTCACTATAGCACGAATGATAGCGTCAGGATTGACCCCATGGTGTTCAAAAAATCGCGTATCTTCTACAGCCACTAGTGCCTCTACTAGATAAGATGGTAGCTCATCATATCGTGCATATAGTCTATGTCTCTTCTTGAATACATATGCCAATTGATTGCCATTGCGGTCAAGAATTACAGAAGATATCTCTGGTTTGTAGTTGATAAGCTTATCTGCATCTAGCTTGATCTCCTCATATGCATAGATAAATGCTGATATTAGAGCTATAGCAAATATCAAAAATAGTATAATAGAACCTTTGATCAATCCATTTATCACTCTCTAAACTCCCTATAGGCAAACCCTGCCTCTATCAATCTCTTGGTATAGCTATCCTTTGGGTCTCTTAAAATATCTTGAGAGTTACCAATCTCCACAACTCTACCATCTTTTAGTACCAATATATCATCACATAGACTCTGAGCTACTTTTATATCATGTGTCACAAATAGTATCAAAAAACCAAACCTCTTTTGTAATTGTAGCAAAATTTTCACCATCTCTTCTCTAAGTTTAGGATCAAGTGCCGTAGTTGGCTCATCAAGTAGTAGTAGTTTGGGTTGTGAACTTAGTGCCATTGCTACTATGACTCTCTGTAGTTGACCGCCACTCAACTCACTAGGAAATCGATCTATAAGTGATATATCTAGCTCCAATAGCTCAAATAACTCATCTATATTCTCTTGCAAGTTGAGCCACTGATCTCTGAGTCTAGTCATTGGTGAAAATGCGGTAAAAGCATTCTGTGGTACGAATGATACGGTATCTCCTCTTATGAATTCAAATGGAGCTTCGATATCTATAGTTGAGCTAAGATTTGATGGCAACAATCCCAATAGAGCCTTGAGGGTGAGTGATTTGCCACTACCACTCTGACCTACAACTGCCAAAGATTTGGAGATATCAAACGATATATCTACTATGGTAGAGTCATCACTAGATATAGTAAGATTGTGGCATACCATAGAGATCCCCCTTTATTGATATATAGACTTTAAAAATTGTATCTAAATTAACTTCAAAAATTCTATAAAGTAGTGTCATAGCTTCCAAATCAAGCTTGATAAGATATAATCCCACTAGATAATTTGAGACGATCAAAATCTACAAAAAAGGAAAAATATTGGATATTTTACAAGCGATAGTTATAGGAGTGATAGAGGGATTTACTGAGTTTTTGCCTATCTCATCTACAGGGCATATGATCATAGCTAGTAGATATTTGGGTATAGAGGAGTCATCTCTCATCAAAGCGTATGAGGTGATCATACAATTTGCAGCGATATTGGCAGTGATGCTGATATATAGGGAGAAGATGAGACCATCCAATATAGAGCTTTGGAAGAGGTTGATAGTCGCATTTTTGCCATTGGCTATAGTTGGTTATATATTTAAAGATCCTATTAAGTCACTATTTTCTGTAGAGGTTGTGGCTATTATGTTTATCATAGGTGGTATTATATTTTTGATAGTAGAGAGGTTTCATAAAGATAGCAAGACTCATATTAGATCTGTAGATGATACTAGCTACAAAGAAGCCCTACTCATAGGGCTATCTCAAATCTTTGCACTCATACCTGGTACTAGTAGAGCAGGTGCTACTATCATAGGTGGTCTACTTGTAGGACTAGACCGAAAGAGTAGTACAGAGTTCTCATTTTTATTGGCTATACCTGTCATGGCTACAGTGAGTGGATATGATCTACTCAAGCACTATAGAGAGTTTGCTGATGCAAATTGGGTAGCTTTTGCTATAGGGTTTTTGGTAGCTTTTGTGGTAGCATATGCCACTATCAAACTATTTTTAGCCTTTTTGGAGAGATTTACATTTGTTGCTTTTGGGGTATATAGGATACTATTTGGTATAGTACTTTTGCTGTGGATAGCCTAGTCACCGCCTGACTTAAACTCAATTTTGGATCAAAAAACAATCTAGCTTTA
>Ga0256913_10000447_pt1 | contig 21207 bp, 31 predicted proteins | sample Axial_MatmetaG_FD_185970 | JGI IMG/M metagenome (GOLD analysis project Ga0256913, IMG submission 185970) | Deep-sea worm associated microbial mat communities from Axial Seamount, Juan de Fuca Ridge, Pacific Ocean - Axial_Mat | ecosystem: Environmental > Aquatic > Marine > Oceanic > Microbial... | reverse complement strand
GTATCATTATATCTATGGCTTCACTACTAGATACTCTCTCCATATCATCGTGTATCAACAACAACGATCTACTGCTTCCCGAAAAAATCAAACTCTACTGCCCTTCCCTCTAAATATTTGAATTCAAACGCATAACTACTATCCTGATATCCATAGATCACTCTACACCTCATACTATCATTTGGCTCTTTTCTAAAGATCTTTTTATTGTATCTAGAGATATCTCCGCCATTATCTACTATAAACTGTTTCAGATCACTACCCATAGACCAACCATCACTCACTAGTGAAAACTCTATATCAAATATCAGTGATACCAACTCTGCTGAGATATAGTTGGCATCTATAGTCGTAGCCTCCATATCGAAACTAAAGTAGCTCTCCCATGGTATCTGATCCTTGCCCACATCACCACTCTCAAAGCGATACTCTCTGATGATACTTTCAAGCTGTGAAAGCTCTATTATACCTTTTTTTTGTTCGAGTCTACCTTGATACTCCTCTTTAAAATCAACTATCTTGGAGAGTAGTAGGGAGCCATTGGATATCTCATACTTATCGACTATAGCATCAAATGTAGATATAGCCATGTTGTAGAGGGGTTGTGCTGTAGCGTTATCTTCTAGACTCAACCAATTTATATCTACCCCACTATTGAGAGGCTTACAGGTGAGTGTAGCATACTCATCACTACCATCTGCTTGAAGGGTCAATGGTGCCAAATAGAGTATATCCAATACTCCTTTTCGCATCTCCTTATCATTTTTTGTCTTGTCAAATATTTTGGATATAGCATCTTGACTATCACGAAAAAGCAAATTTGACTCTATTAGTGCAGCAGTATATGTCGCATCATCTCTACTTCTACTTAGGTAGCTATATATCACACCTATCATAGCCAACATAGCAGCTATAACTGAGAGCGTTATAAAAAGAACTACACCCTTTCTCATTTTATCCATCTAAAAGCTCTATTCATGTAAAATCCGAATCATAGTATAATATTTCTATTATATCCAAATCAATTTAAGGAACTTTATGTATAGATCAATTAATGCAAAGATATCAAATTCACAAAAAAAAGCTTTCAGTTTGTTAGAACTTTTGGTAGTTATCTTGATACTAGGGACATTGGCTGCTTTTGTTGCTCCTAACCTCATAGGCAAAGGTGAACAAGCTAGACGAGACTTGGTGTGTGTGCAGATGAGTAGTGTGGGTGAAGGTCTCAAGATGTTCAAGCTAGATAACGGCATGTACCCAGATACAGAAGAGGGGTTAGAGGCTCTACTCAACAATCCAGATGGCGATAAGTATCCAAACTATCCTGTTAGACCATATATAGAGAGGATGCCCAAAGACTCATGGCAAAATAGATTTGTCTACCTAAAAACAGATAGTGGTTTTGAACTCATTAGTTTTGGTGCAGACCGAAAAGAGGGTGGTAGTGGTGATGCCGAAGATATATTTTTTAGTAAATGCAAAAAATAATCCATAGTGAAACCACACCATAAAGCCTTCTCTCTGCTTGAGTTGATGATAGTTATATTGATCATCTCATTCTCATATCTTCTTGTATTCTCTTCCATGAAGAGGAGTCAATCCAAGCCAAAAGCTCTACAGATATCCAATCTCAAATCTACTATGTTTAAAGAGGCTAGAGGGTATAGTGATATGGAGCTATTTTGTATAGAGAAACCCCAGAGCTGTTATATATACAGAGATGGAGATACCAAAAAGTATAAAGATGATATAGCATTAGGCAACTTGACTGTATATAGCTTGGATAGTTATGGTAGCCTTAAAAAGATAGATTTTGGTCGCTACCATGATCACAAAGTATCTTTGCGTTTTAAGATCTATCACAATGGTAGCTCTTCGCAAATGATCATACAGAACTCTACAGCTATATACTATCTACCTGCTCTCTTTGGTAAAGTAACAGAGGTAAAATCTCTTGATGAAGCCAAGAAGCTATGGTTGGCAGATATAGATATAGTCAAAGATAGAGGAGGGTACTATTGATGAGGGGGCACTCTGCTTTTACTATCATAGAGGTATTGGTATCTGTGGTATTGATATCTATAGTTGTATTGGGTGTAATCAAGATAGAGCAAGATAGTAAGAGAATCTCTCTATATCTCTTGGACCGTGGAAAGGTTGAGTTGTCAAATACACTTTTTTTGGGAAGAGATATCAAAAAGTATCACAAAGATGAAAAAGATGCATATAGTATCATATCTAGTAGATTTAAGATATCAAAACTCAAAGATAGAGAGGTGCTTAGAGAGATAAAAAGGAAGATCTTTATATCAGATCCTGTAGAGTTGTCAGATGATCTTATTCCTGTAGTTATAGATGAGATCATGTTAAAAGATCAATACTCATCTAGATTTATGCACTTTGAAGTGCGATAAGGCTACTCCAAGGAGCAGATATCGAAATTTAATATATTTGATCATTCTATTTACCCACCATTAAGTTTTATAAGCTACAATTAAGCTAAGAAAATGATTTAAATATCATCTTCTTGTCTATTTGAATTTAAAGGATATATCATGAATAAACATATTGTTGGAAGGCATTTTGAACTTACTGACCCTATCAAAGAGTATGTAGATATCGCTATAAATGGATTGGAGAAATACAATTTAGATATCATATCTGCAACTACACTTATATCTGGTGATGAGAAGGGTGGCAAAAAAGGTTTTTCAGTTGAATTTGTTGTCAAACTTAAAGAAAAATATACTATTGTTATAACACAGAGGGATAAAGATGTTTATGCCGCAATAGATATCGCTATAGAGCGTGTCAAGAAGTCATTGAGACGACACTCAGACAAGATAAAAGATCATAAAATAATGAGCTTTAAAGATTTGGGTGCTGATGCTGCCGCTATTAGTGATATAGATGATTTAGTCGGTAGTGATATAGAGATAGTCCCTATGGATCTAGAGCTACATAAGCCTATAGATTTCGATGATGCTATCGTCGCACTCAAAGAGGAGAAGAAGAGACAATTTATAGTATTTAATGATAATGATGGTCTTATGAGAGTGATGTATAAAAGAGCTGACGGTAAATTTGGATTGTATTAATAGATTGTAAGCGAGATATCCCTCTATCTCGCATACAACTCTTCATCTTGTAGTAAATCAAAATTAAAGTGTTGTATAATTAATATCAGTGAGGTCTCTATATAGAGTTTGGGTTAAAATTCAAACCCACCTCCACCTCCTCTACTCATACTATCATATACCGCTTTGACATAACTATCTCTTAGGTCGCAACTATTGATCTCTTCACAACCTAAGCAACTCTTTAGATCTTTTGATTTTTGACACTCTTTTAACTCTTTTGTTTTGTCCTCTAGGAGTATCTCCCACTCATCCATAAGTGCCATTAAGAGTTCATCCTATAAGCTTCTCTAACCCTATCTATCTCATACTTTGATCCAAAAAAACATGGTGAAGTCTCATGGGGATTGCTGCAGGATAACTCCAATAGTCTATTACCTTTATGATCTATGGCTTCACCACCAGCTAGCTCATATACTAAGGCAAAAGGGAACACTTCAAATAGTTTGCGAAGCTTCCCATCTGGTCTGTCTGTAGCGTCAGGATAGCTGAACAATCCTCCACCCTTGAGTAGTATCTGATGTAGATCTGGTACCATTCCCCCAGAGTATCTCAATCTATACCCCTCAGCAAAAAAACTATCTACAAGCTCCTTATGATGCCTCTTCCAGTACTGTTGAGTCCCGCCAGGTGCATTTAGTCTCCCCTTTTGTGAGAGTTTGATCTCCTCAAGCTCTTCAAATCTACCATGTCTATAGATATAGTGTCTTACACTATTTTTGTATGCTGTCACCATCTCCATTCGTGGACCATATACTATATATGCTGATGCTATCATCTTCTTAGGATCCCACTCACCATCATATATACCAAATATAGACCCCACACTCAAATCAACATCAATGAGACTAGAGCCATCAAGAGGATCATATGCTATACATAGCTCACCATTAGGGTTGAGTATATCCTCCTCCTCTTTCTCTTCGCTAGCTATAGATTTGACTAGTGATAGATATGAGAACTCCTCTGCAATGATAAGATCACTTATGATATCTAGTTTGAGCTGTATATCACCAGATTGATTTGATTGGCTAGAGTAGTCAGTATCCTCATTGGTAATAGCCTCTTGGATACGGTATGCTGATTTTTTTATCGCTTCAAAGATTGGTTCTAATGTACGCATTATATCTCCTTTGCATTTAGCTTGATCCACCTTATGATCTCATCTGTATCATTTAGATCAAGTATATCTATATCTTTTGGTATAGAGTATTTTGTAGGGTCTACACTATCATCTATAGCCATAGCTTCACTACTATCAAAATAGCTCTCCTCTATGGCATTACGAAATATAGCTATCCTTGGTAGAGGTAGGGTCTTGAGTCCCTCTACCAATAGATAGTCAAAATCACCAAACATATCTACTATCTCATCGAGAGATTTTTCTCTATGTGAAAAGTATGTAGTCCTAGTAGGCGAAGTCACTACTACTTCTGCACCAGTTTGTGAGAATTTGTAGCTATCTTTACCCTCTATATCAAATAGAGCTTTATCTTTAGGATCATTTTTTATGATGGCTATCTTAAAATTTTTGATCAACTCTTTCGCTACTTTTTCTATAAGAGTAGTCTTTCCACTATTGGAGGGTCCAGTAAACGCTATAGCATATCTCTTCTTCACATTACCACCTTATTTAGATAAGAATTACTAAATTATACATTAAAATTTATTGAAGCTATGTTAAAATCAACCAAAAATCTATTAAGGATATATCAATGTTGAAAGAACTTCTTCTATCTTCCTCGATTGTACTCATTGCTGGTTGCAACTCAAAATATGAGTACAATTTGGGAGTCTCTCTTGATAAAAGCTTGATGATAGATAAACATTTGCAAAAGAGCGAAAAGATCACTATCAAAGATAGCAATGAGACAAAGATACTATTGACTGCGACATATCTAAATAGTGAAGAGTCTATATTTGATGAGAAAAATATAGTAAATGAGAAGTTTATAATAGGCTATTATCAGGTAGGTGGTATAGATGGAGAGGGGCTAATAAGTGACAATCAAGATATCTCCATACATATAGCATATCCCAAGCCAAAAAAACGAGAGAGATTTACCAAAGCTCAAAGAGATGAGAGAGCCAAAGGTATGGATAGATTGCCAATATCTATCAAGGAGCTTAGCTATAGTGATCCTATGTTAAAAAGCATACCTATAGTAAATAGATGGAGTAGATACTACCTAGTAGAGTTCCCACACTCTATAGAGAAGAGATTTACACTCACATATAGAAATAAGATCTATGGAGTCAAGCCACAAGTAGAGGGTAGTGATAGTAGTATTGAGTATATAAAATATGTTATGAATTTTGCCAAGAATGGAAAGTATATCTATCTTGGCAATAAAAAATTATTTTAGACACCATCTATACGCAAAACTTTGCTCTTGCCTACCATTAGATCTATAGTCATACCAATTCTTTTGAAAACAGACTCTTGTCTATACTCTAAGTTATGTTTTTTACAAATATCTTTGACTATCGGTTGCATCTTTTGATAAAAGCTATGTGGCATATTTGGAAAAAGATGATGCTCTATCTGGTAGTTTAGAAAACCATGTAAAAAGTCTATAAGATCTGTACCTGTATTGTAGTTTACACTTCCCATTATCTGCCTTAGATAGTATTCACCTTGTGTTTTATGTGGTGTTGAGAATTGATATATATCTGATGCTGAGTGGTTTGGGACTATGACCAAAAATGAGTGTAGGTTGGCTGTGATCTCTGCTACCAATAGTATCAGTAAGGTGTTTACAACAGCACCCCAACCTAGTGGCAAAAATAGTAGTGGCAAAAGTACAAATTGAAATACTCCATAAGGCAAGATATAGTCTCTCCATAGTGCCAATCCATTTTTTGTAAAAGGTGTAAGTTCAAAACTTTTGATCTCTGGTAGCTTTTTGGATCTTCTCTCTTTATTTTCTAGTATTCTCAATGTATTTGGTGCATAGTAGGTGAGCTTCCAAAATGTAGCAAATCCATACACGATACTATATTTGACAAACATAGGAATATTCATATCATGCAACCACTTTAGATTCTTCTCTACATTATCAGGATCATCATCTTCTCCCAAATGGTAGTGGTGCATTATATTATGCTCGAAAGACCAAGCATCAGGCTTTATCCAATCTAGCCAATCTATCCATCTTCTTGAACCATTAGCAAAACCAACTTTGGTATATCTTGCTGGAATATTTGGAACTTTGTCATAAGCACCATGTAGCACAGGGTGAGCTACATTTGCCCATCTACCTACATTGCCTACACCTATAGATAAAGCAGCTATCAAACCAACTATCCAGTAGACTATATCAGGCAGAGCATACTCTGTAACATCTAGTATATTGATAGCAATTATCAAGAAAAAACCAAAAAATGTAGATCCTCTTCCCCATCTCTCCAACTTTAGTAGATGCTGATAATCCTCCTCTGTAACTGCACCAATACTCCTCTTTATCTCATCTATATCTTTTTGTAGTTGATCTTTATCAATATCCTCGTACCTTGCGTACTCCCTACTTGCCATAATAATCCTTTTTAATTATTTGATTAAGATAGGATTATATATAAAAAACCCTTGTTTTACTATTTGTTATGTTGATATTAACACACTATAGCTATTATTGCCCAATAGTTTTTGCATAGATAATATATTTTACAGGTACTCATGCTATAATCTTTACAAAAAAGGATATTTATGTTTTCCTCGTTTTTCTCATCCAAAGAACAGAAATTAGTAAAAAAGTGGAAGAAGGAGCATGAGCAGATTGTAGCCTTAGCACATAAAGTTATAGCCGAGTACTCCAAAAATAATACTGACAATGCAAAAAAAGAGTTAAAAGCATTAAATGTATTGGCGATAGATCATATAATGAATGAAGATATAGAATTTTATAGATTGCAAAAAGATAGCAAAAAGATAGATGAAGAGACAGAAAGACTTATGAAAGAGTTTGCACAAACATTTAAGGGTACAAAAGTAGCTCTTATGAAGTTTTTAACCAAATATACAAAAGATGATGCTGTCTTAGATGATGAGTTCTTTACAACATTTAATGATATAGTAGCTGTTTTGGCAGAACGAATAGATTTTGAAGAGAAAAATCTCTACGCTGACTTAAGTAGCAAATAATTTATACTCCAAAAGAGTATATATTTTGTTGCTATACTCTCTATATTGTTACACTAACCTCGCTTGAGATAGATATCTGTCTGGTTGTATGATGGCTGAAAACAGAGGAGGTTTAGTGATACTAATATGACCCCCTTGATATACAATTTCTAAAATATAATAATTTACAAATATCCACACTACAAGCACTTGATACTATTTTCATAACTCTACTGTATGATCGGGGTTTAATTTAATCTCTTTATATTTATTGAATAATAATCTAAACAATATAAATATTATTTATATTGTTGAGCCAATTATACCCTAAAGCTGAATAAAAGCCCTATAGATGGGCTTAGACTTGTTGATAATATCATTTTATGTTATACTATTTTCATCAAATAATATTTAAGGATTGATTATGACAAAAGCAGAATTTATTGAATTAGTGCAAGAGAGTGGTGGGTATGATACAAAAGTTGCTGCAGAAAAAGCAGTGAAGGCATTTACTGATGCTATTACTGCTGCGTTAGTAAAGAGAGAGACTGTCTCTTTAGTAGGTTTTGGTACATTCTCTACAGTAGAGGTAGCTGAGAAGAGTGGTAAAGTTCCAGGTAGTGATAAGACATATACAAAAGCGGCACATACAGCTCCAAAATTTAAAATAGGTAAAACTCTCAAAGATGCTGTAGCAAAGTAGTCTACAATTAGGTTTAACCGAACTATATAGTAGGATTATGAAAATAGTATCAAGTAGTTATATTGTGGGCATCTACAAAAAATTTGAGTCTATTGTAGATGTTCGCAGTATGATAGCTTCTATTAGTTTTATGATCTTCATTAGATAATATAGGCTCAAATAATACCAATTGGCACTATCTCCATTTTTATCTCCAATCTCTATCTCTATAACATCTTTTTATAATCTTTACTAAGTATACTACAGTTTATGATATGGATATTGCAAAATTTTGGTTTATATTGCCGACAGATATGCAATATCCCTTACAATCTTCAAAGGAGAAATGGTGGAACCTCGTTATATTAAATCAAAAGATTTTATACTTTATCTCGTGATAATGTTTTTGTTTGTAGGGTGCAATCAAGAGGATGGAAAATCAGTCAAAATATTTGGTGATACATATCATAAGGTACCTACTGGATATAGCACATCAAAAGCTCCTGCTGCCAAAAAGAGCAAAGATGATAGAGAGGCTGAGAAAGAGAAGGCGATAGCACTTGCCAAACTCAAAAGTGAAGAGAACCTAAAGATAGCACAGATAGAAGCAGAAGCTAAAGCTAGAGTCAAAAAGATAGAAGTGGAGGCTACTAAATTAAAAGTTTTGAGTGAGAAAGAGGTGAACTTAGAGTCTCAAAAGATCCAAAAAGCTATAGCATTCTTGAAAGAGCAGACTGCAATAAATACTAAAGATAAAGATATCTTTATCAACCAACTCATAATTATTGCTTCAGTCTCTATATTGATATTGGTACTATTAGTATACTATATAATAGAACACAAAAAGAGAGCTATGAAGATGAAGATGGAAGAGGAGAAGCTCAGACATGAAGCTCGTATGCAAGAGAGTGCCCAGCAACATGAAAAGATATCAAAAGTACTTAGTATCGTAGCAGATAAGGATACTGATGGGCTTATAAAGAGGGAGTTGATATCTATCATAAGAGATCAACAGACAGAAGATCCATCACTCATATCATATACTCCAGATGAAGAGGAGCCTAAGGATGAGAAACCTCAAGATGATGATAGTGATATTGTAGATATAGAAGATGAGCCAGTCTCTAAGACTTAAGACTACTCATTTATCTTCTCTTTTATCTCTCTTGCTAATTTTGAGATATTAGATATCTTTGTGGTGTGATCTATAGAGTTATCTAGTAGTATCTTGATAAAAGCAGATCCTACTATAACGCCATCTACCCCTTTTGCCTTCTCTTTGGCTGTATTTTGATCTACACCAAATCCTACATATATAGGTCTATTGGTAAACTCTCTGATACTCTCTATAGTGCTATCTAGTGACTCCGATTTGCCTGATCCTGTGATCCCTGCATATGCTACTAGATATATAAACTTATCAGAGTTGGATACCAACTCCTCTATACGACTCTTAGTATCAGTAGGAGCTACAAAATCTATAAGTGCCAAATCACTATCTTGTAGTATCTTTTTGTATGGTCGTGCCTCTTCTAGTGGTAGATCTGGTATGATAAAGCCACTAACTCCACTAGATTTAGCCTCCTCTACAAATATCTCTATACCCTTATGATAAAAGGGATTAAAGTAACCCATCCATAGTGTATCTATCTTTGGGGCTATCTCTTTGGAAGCTCCAAAGAGATGATCTATTTTGAAACCATTTTGCAGAGAGTATAGGTTGGCTCTCTCTATAGTAGGACCGTCAGCAACAGGGTCAGAGAATGGTATACCTAGCTCTAGTGTGTCTACACCAGACTCTGCGAGAGATAGAGCAAGGTCGACTGTAAACTCTAAATCTGGATATCCAGTGGTAATATATGCAACTAAATTTTTCAAGAGTCCTCATTTCATAATATAATATATGCGATATTATACAAAAGATAAACTAAGAGTGTGCATGAAGCTACTGCAAATCTCTATCTTTAACAAGGTAGTGCAACAGAAGTATAGAGGCTACAGCTATATTTATCATAATATCAGCATAGTTAAATATAGCAAACTCAAATCCACAATGCCAAGCGATATAGTCAACTACACCGTTATGAATAAATCTATCATATAGATTGCTTGATGCTGCACCCACTAGTAGCCCCAATGGAAAAGAGTATCTTTTGAGATACCCCTCATATAGTATATACCCTATAATAGATACTATCAAAACCAACTGTATCCACTTGAGATATGGACCCAAAAAGGCAAACATAGAGAATGCAACGCCTCTGTTGTAGTGTAGCTCAAGAGATATACAAGAGCTATCCCAGTAGTACCCATGCACGAATATCATCTTGATATTTTGATCTATGATGATAGTGCCCACTGCTACAAGTAGAAATATAGTGATATATTTAAACATCTACGATAGTGCCTTTTTAAAAAACTCTTTGCACTCTCTCATCATCTGGTTTAAGAGTATGTCATCATCTCCCTCTAGTAGTAGACGCAATTTATTTTCTGTACCAGAGTAGCGAAATAGATGTCTCATGCCTGCTGATTCTACTTTCTCTATAAGCTTATCAAACCCCTCTATAGTATCCAATCCTACCTTTTGACTTATAGTAATAAAATCTAACTTTTGAGGATATGACTCATATGGACTAAAGGCTTCACTCGCTTTTTTGTTTGATCTGATAAGGTATGCTAGAGCTTGTAGAGCACTAGATATACCATCACCTGTCTTTGCATAGTCGCTAAAAATTATATGACCACTCTGTTCTCCTCCAAAGTTGATACCTTTCTCCTCCATCATTTTTACTACATTTTTATCACCTACATCGCTACGATATAGTTCTAATCCTATCTCAGATAGGTATCTGCCTAACCCTTCATTACTCATCACTGTAGTTACTATACCATCACCCTTGAGAGAGCCTTCATCTTTGAGATGTTTCGCCAATACTGCTATGAGCTTATCTCCATCTACTACCCTCCCTCTCTCATCTATCACTACTAGACGGTCAGCATCACCATCAAGAGAGAGTCCTATATCAGCACGATACTCTCTTACTGCTTTAGCTGCAGTTTCAGGATACATAGCTCCACAGGTCTCATTGATATTGAAACCATTTGGTTTATTATTGAGTATGATCACATCAGCACCAAGCTCCTCCAATATAGTAGGAGCAACCTTATATCCTGCACCATTGGCACAATCAACCACAACTCTCTTGCCAGATAGTGTTAGTGAGTTTGGAAATGAGTTTTTGATATGGACTATATATCTCCCTATGACATCATCTATCCTCTTTGATTTGCCTATATCACCACCTACTACTTGAGATGAATCGATAAGGGCATCATCAGAGTATATAGCTTCGATCTTCTTCTCCTCTTTACTATTGAGCTTGTTGCCAAATCCATCAAAAAACTTAATACCATTATCATAGTATGGATTGTGACTTGCAGATATCACTATACCTGCATCACAACGCATATTTTCTGTCAAAAAAGCTATAGCAGGGGTAGGTAGTGGACCTATCTGTATCACATTGAAGCCAACTGCTGTCAATCCTGATACTAGAGCATTCTCTATCATATATCCACTTCTTCTTGTATCTTTACCTACCAATATCTTATTGGTTTTTGCATATTTGCGAAAATATATACCTGTAGCCATAGCTAAACGCATAGTACGCAATGCACTCACTTCTCTCCCCGCTTCTCCTCTTACGCCATCTGTCCCAAATAATTCCAAAACTAAAATCCTTCTATAATTTATACAATATTTTATTTATTTTACCTCATAGTTAATTAAGAGTAGCAATATATATAACTTTTGTAGTCCAATTAATATGCTCTTAATGTAATTTTAGATATTATCCGCGAACTAATTACACTCTACAGAGAAATAAAATTAAGGAATAGTACAATGGCACACAACAAATCAGCAAAAAAGCGTATTTTACAAACAGCTGTAAGAACAGAAAGAAATAGATACTACAGAACTAGACTTAAGAATATCGTCAAAGCAGTTCATATAGCAGTAGAAGCAGAAGATAAGAGTGCAGCTCAAGAGGCATTTAAGGTAGCAAATAGACAGATACACTCTTTTGTCAATAAAGGTTTTCTCAAGAAGACAACAGCAGCTAGAAAGGTAAGCCGTCTTCATAAAATGATCAATAATCTAGAAGTGGCATAAGTATAATCTCCTCACAACAAGACAGTATCTCTGCATTTTGATATAAAAATTGCAGAGATAATTACTTCAAAATAGAAAATTTATAGATTGGAACACCTTATGTTCAAAGAAAAACTTCAACCTTTTATAGATAGGTATAATGAGATAAATAGGCTTTTGAGCTCTCCTGATATCGCAAATGACATTAAGAAGATGACAGATTTGGGAAAAGAGCAATCATCACTAAGTATACTAGTAGAGAAAGCAAAAGAGTATATAGATATATCTGATGCCATAGAGGAGAATAGAGAACTTCTAGGTGACGCAGAGTTGGGTGACTTGGCAAAAGAGGAGTTGAGCGAACTTGAGCCAAAATTGCCAGAGCTTGAGGATGAGATAAAGATCCTTATGATACCGACAGATAAAAATGATGATAAAAATATATTTTTAGAGCTTAGAGCAGGTGCAGGTGGTGATGAGAGTGCCCTGTTTGTAGCAGATGTATTTAAAATGTATATGCGTTTTGCAGAGCAGGTAGGCTGGAAAGTGGAGCTTGTAAGCTCTAGTGATGGTACTGCAGGTGGATACAAAGAGGTGATAGCTCAGATCAAAGGTGAAGGTGTATACTCCAAACTCAAATATGAGGCAGGTACTCATAGGGTACAAAGAGTCCCAGATACTGAGACGCAGGGACGCGTCCATACCTCTGCTATAACTGTAGCTGTTATACCTGAAGTGGATGATGTAGAGGTAGATATCAAGCCAAATGAGATCAAGATGGATGTATACCGCTCTAGTGGTTGTGGTGGTCAATCAGTCAACACTACAGACTCAGCAGTAAGGCTTACCCATATACCTACAGGTATAGTAGTAGCTATCCAAGATGAGAAGTCCCAACACAAAAATAGAGACAAAGCTATGAAGGTACTCAAAGCTAGAGTATATGAGGCAGAGCTACAGAAGCAGCTAGATGAGACATCTAGTCAGAGGAAGTTACAAGTTGGCTCAGGAGATAGATCAGAGAAGATCAGGACATACAACTATCCACAAAATAGATTGACTGATCACCGTATAGGTCTCACACTCTATGCACTAGATGATATCACCAATAATGGCAACCTAAATCTAGTGATAGACCCACTCATAGCACATGCACAGATGGAGGCTATACAGGAGGCTGGATTGTAGTAGTCTCTACTGCATGGTTTGGGTTGATCTCAAATCATGTAAGAGTTTTACTCAATTATCAAGAAGCTTACACAACCAAAACTCTAAATATACTACCCATAAGTTTCTCTAGGGATATATATATCACTCTATCATCTTGAAACATCATGATAAACCTACCATTTTTGGAGTTGTCTAGTTTGAGCTGTTCATCTTTGGAGACTCTACCCTTTATACTCTTCTCTCTATTGTCTCTAAAAAGTCGAAAATAGTACTCTGGATGATTTGCTACTAGTATGGGCTACTATAAGATTGCTCTCAAGTATCGGTTTGATCTTTAGTAGGACATCTTTGAGGTTCTCATCTATAAACTCCTCTACTATCAAGTCACCACTACTATCTATGATAGCTATCTCTTCGATTATACCCTTACCCTCTGTATCTACTACTACAAAATCTATCAATAAGCCCTATTTTGGTTTATCCTGAATTATACTATAAGAATTTATAACTTTACTAATTGGAATTTTATGGATTTAAGGCTTTTTGGATAATTTTATAAAATAATAAACATAATTTACTCTAATCTATTGATTGCTATCAATCTTACTTGAATAGAATTTTGATATAATTCCAATAATCATTATACTACAAGGAGAGATAATGCATCCTAGTTTTACCAAAGCAAAGATATTTGCTATATTGGCTTTGATCATCTTGACATTTGCTTTTACGCTTCCTATGGTGGGATTCCATGGAGTACTCAACAAGATAGAGGCTGGAAAAGTGGAAGAGATATCACCAATATCAACAAAAGTTTGGAATCTATACAATGAGGGTAGATACAAGAGTGTCACTACACCAGAAGATGCTCATAACGATCTACTAAAGATGATAGATACATCGTCAGAGATAGGTGTAGCGTCACTACCTATATGGGCTGTTTCGCTAGAGGCACCCAACTATCCAAAAGAGGCTTTTCCTGAGGGGATACCTGTATTTTTCCATTTTGATGGATATAGTGGTGAAGTGCATGAGATGAATACTATCAACCACTATGTAGGTATGGATCCTATGTGGGTAGGTGGACACTTTGAGAGAGCTATAGGACCATATGCTCTACTACTCTTGACTCTACTATATATACTATTTATAGCGTATAACTCTAAGATATTAAACTATCTTATGCTTATACCTGTATCTCTGCCTCTACTATTTTTGGCAGATTACTCGTATTGGTTATATTGGTTTGGTCACAACCTACATGATTGGGGTGCATTCAAAATCAAGCCGTTTATGCCTACAGTTTTTGGTGATGGTAAGATAGCACAATTTACTACTCACTCATATCCTACTATAGGTTTTTATCTACTTATAGCTATCAGTCTATTTAGTCTTCTCGCTTTCTTTGCCAAGCAAAAAGCTATGAGAGAGACTGAAAATTAAGATATATAGAGATAGGGGAGCTAAATAGCATGAATAGTATCAAAAGATTTATCATATCTTCACTACTACTCTATACTTCTCTATGCTCTTTGGTAGCTTCATCAATATTGCAAACTGCTATAGATAATGCACCTGATGGCTCTATACTCAAGCTTCCCGCTGGTATATACAAAGGTAGTATCTCTATAGATAAGCCTATTACCATCATAGGCAAAGAGGATGGAGTAATTATTGATGGAGAGGGTAATGGTACAGTTATCACTGCAAAAGGCTCATATATCACTCTTAAAAATCTACATATCGTAGGTAGTGGAGATAGACATGAAAATCTTGATGCTGCTATCAAACTATCCGATGGCAAACAGTGTGAGATAAGTGACTGCAAGATAGAGGATTGTCTCTTTGGTATAGACCTACAGATGGTCAGTAACTCTATTGTATCAAACAACTATATCACATCCAAAAAAGTAGATCTTGGACTTCGTGGTGATGGATTGAGATTGTGGTATAGCAATGATAACATTATCAAAAAAAATAGACTTATAAGATCTAGAGATATGGTAGTGTGGTATTCGCATGGCAATGAGATAGTAGATAATTATGGTAGAGAGAATCGCTACTCACTACACTTCATGTATGCTGGTAAAAATATCATCAAGAACAATACTTATGAACTCAACTCTGTGGGTATATTTTTTATGTATTCACAAGATAGTATAGCCACAGGAATATAATCAAAAGTTCACTAGGTGCTACAGGTATGGGTATAGGTCTCAAAGATGCATCCAACTTTACCCTCAAAAACAATACAATTTTGTATAATGCTCAAGGGTTATATATAGATAGATCGCCTTTCGAACCAGATACTCATAACCATATCATAGGAAATAAGATACTCTACAATGCAGAAGCTCTACACTTTCACTCTCTAAGCGAAAATAATATCATCAAAGATAATAAAATCATGGGCAATATAGAAGATATAGTAAATGATAGTAGAGGTAGTAAGACAAATGAGAATGAGATAGTAGGTAACTATTGGGATAAGTACGAGGGGTTTGATAGAGATGGTGACAATATAGGTGATACACCTCACAAAGTCTACCAATATGCAGATCAACTATGGGTATACAATCCCGATGTAAAATTCTTCTATGCATCACCAGTTATATCACTACTCAATTTTCTAGCAAAGTTAGCACCATTTACAAAACCGCTATTTCTAATGGAAGATGAGAAACCTCAAGTGAAGATCAAAGGATAATCATGGCAAAAATCGAAACAGAAAGAAGAGAGTTTATCAAATACTCTACACTAGGTCTACTTGGTGTAGTGTTGGCAGGAGGATATGTAGTTGCTCCCAAAGCACTCATAGCAGAAAATAGACTTAGACCACCAGGTGCTATCAGTGAGAAGGAGTTCTTGGCTCTCTGCATCAAGTGCGGTCAGTGTCTACAAGTATGTCCATACCACTCTATCAAATTGGCAGATATTAGACATGGACTTGGTTTAGGTACTCCATATATAGATGCCAATGAGAGGGGATGTTATGCTTGTAATGCTGTACCTTGCGTACTCGCATGTCCTAGTGGAGCGTTGGATCATAGTTGTGAAAAGGCAGAAGATATCCATATGGGTATAGCGGTATTGGAGTCGCCACAGAGTTGTATAGCTATCTCCAAAACTCCAGTACCAAAAGGCTACAATGAGAAGATGCACAAATTTATAGACAATACTAGAAATGTCACTCAGTTGGAGTTGGATCTACTTGAGAAGTTTGATGGATATGAGGGTAAACAGTGTACTCTATGTGCAGATATATGTCCTATACCAAATCCTCTCAGTGCTATAGCTATGGTACCAGATAGCAAAGGGGGCAAACGACCAGAGATATATGATGGATGTATAGGGTGCGGAGCATGTCAAGAGGTATGCCCTACAGCTACACCATCTATAGTTATCAAGCCTAGAGTGACATATGAACAATTTTATAAAAATGGTTAGGAGATAGATATGAGATATAAAAAGATAGAGATCTTAGCCTATAGTTTGGTGATATCGATAGCTTTGGTAGGTTGTGGAGATGATAGTGCTAAAAAAGCAGATAACATAGAGCAAAATAGTAGACCAAAGATAGAGGTTATAACAAATAGTAATGCCAAAGAGATAAAGGTCAAAGAGAAAGCGGTAGATAAGAATCAGAGTAAATCCTACTACTATGACTACAATATCAAGAGTGAGTATGACCCAAATGCTCTCCCTGCTAACAAAGATGCAGGAGTGAGAGCCAAGCCCAGGACAGCGATAGATGCCAATATGAATATACGAAGTCCGTATGAGAAGGTACAGATATCTATGCTAGTCAAGAAGCTTAGCAAGAGATATATCATCAAATGCTCTGCTTGTCATGATGACTATGCCAATGGTGTCATAGGACCATCACTACTAGGTAGAGATAGTGACTATATATATGGAAAGATAGCCAACTTCAAGAGTGGTAAATCATCAAATCCACTAATGACTGATCTTATAAATATGATGAGTGATGATGAGATCAGATCATTGGCAGATGAGATATACAATTTTAATGAAAAGATCAAGAAGATGAGGGAGAACAATAGATGAAGAATGCAATTGTAGGAGTATTTGTAGTTTTGATATTGGGTGTAGCTGGATATGTAGCATCTAATGGTGGAGCGTACAATGGTGGTGAGCATGGTAAAGTTATAGCAGATATAGGTGATGGGAGAGCAGAAGCAAAGATTGTACAGGTAGAGGAGAAGGATGATAGAGCAAAAGAGAATGATAAGCTAAATGCACTCCGCAACAAAATGGGTAGCGTTGCCAAATTTGATGTGAGTGATGATTATGATCGTAAGTGTTCATCATGTCATGGTATAGATGGTTCAGGATATCAAAATGGCAAAAAGATGATGGGTCCTAAACTTTTCGGTCAAAGTGCAGATGAGTTGTATCAGAAATTGGTAGATTTCAAATCGGGACGCAAAGAGAATGTAGTAATGAAAGGTCTCTTGATATCACTTAATGAAGATGACTTGAGAGTATTGGCAGATGAGATTGGTGATTTTCCAGCTAGAGCTAAGGCAGCCAAAAATAAATAGTATCCAAAGGAGATATAGTGGATAGGTATAACAATAGAGAGACCATCAAAAGATCTTCATTTTGGTCTACATTTATCAGTACTACAAAAGAGGGCAAAAAGTTTTTGAGCTATCGCTCCAAACGGTGGATACTTGTTTTAGTAATCCACTTACTATTTTTTCTCTCATTTGCTATAGATATACAGACACTTGAGGGGACACTCAATGGCTCTAGGTTTTTGGGTTTTCACCTCATAGATCCATTCACAACCATGGAGATGTTCTTGGCAGAACACCATCTACATATCAATATCATCATAGGTACTAGTACTATAGTGATATTTTATCTCCTTGTGGGGGGTAGAAGCTACTGCGCATGGGTATGTCCATATGGAATACTTAGTGAGATAGGTGAAAAGTGGCACAATACACTAGTATCTAAGAAGATTATCAAAGAGCGTAAGTTTGACCATAGAGTAAGATATATATTTTGGGCTATATTTTTGATACTCTCATTTACAAGTGGATATCTAATCTTCGAGACTTTAAATGTAGTGGGTATCATGAGTAGATTTATAGCATATGGGTGGAGTTTGGCTCTCATATGGGTAGTGGTGGTACTAGCACTTGAAGTATTTTTCTCTCGTCGTGCATGGTGTACATATATATGCCCTATAGGTACTACATATGGTATGATAGGAAAGGTTTCAGCTCTTAGAGTAGAGTGGAATGACAATTGCGATAGCTGTATGGTATGTCATGATGTCTGTTTTGAAAATCAAGTATTAGAGATCACAAAAGCCAAGTATAAAAAGCAGATAGATGAGAAAGAGATCAAAACTGCCTATATTACGGGTGCAGACTGTACACTATGTGGACGATGTATAGATGTCTGTCACAAAGATGCACTCAAGTTTGACTTTAGATTGAAGAGTTTGGTATAGATGATAAAGATAGATAATTTAACAAAAAAGTTTGATAAGAGTATATCCCTTGACAATATTTCACTAGAGTTTGTCAAGGGTGATTCAATAGCATTGATGGGGGCAAATGGAGCTGGTAAGACTACACTTATCCGCTCTATACTTGGCTACTATCACCCAACAAGCGGAATTGTACTAGTCAATGGTCTCAATCCCATAAAAGAACGCATAGAGGTACTTAAACATATCAGTTTTGTACCACAGTTACCACCACCTATCAAATTGAGTATCAAAGAGCTTATCTACTATGTGTGTAAGAGTTCAGGTGCAAATGAGAGTGAGATATATGATTTTTCAAATAGTATGAAGTTGGATATCAAATCCAATCTACATAAATCATTTTTTAAACTATCAGGAGGTATGAAGCAGAAGCTCCTCATAGCTATATCATTGGCAAAGAGAAGTGAGATAGTCATATATGATGAACCTACAGCCAACTTAGATCCAAAAGCTAGAGATGACTTTTATCACCTTATCGAAAACTCTAAAAATGATAAGTTATCTCTCTTTGTTACCCACCGTATAGAGGAGGTAGAGGAGTTGGTGAATCGCAAGATATATATGGATTTGGGTAAGGTAGTATCAGATGAACGCATTTAGGGTTATACTCCTTTTGTCTCTCTTTTTGTTATACTTTAGTGGATGTGAAAAGAAATCTATCACTACAGAACTAAGAGATGTTCATTGGGATAGAGATATGTGTGCAAGATGCAAGATGGTAGTAAGCGATAGACACCATGCTATACAGGCGATAGACCCCAAGAGTGGCAAATCATATATGTTTGACGATATAGGGTGTCTTATTCTTTGGTTTGATGATGAGGATATAGAGTGGAGAGATAGTGCCAAGATATGGATCACTGATGTAGATACAGGCAGATGGATAGATGCAAGAACAGCACTATATGATGGCAACAATATAACTCCTATGGCGTATGGATTTGCAGCCCATAAGAGTAAAGATAGTATCAAGAAAGGTGAAGAGATCATCGACTATAATCAGCTCATAAAACGCATAAGAGAGATAGAGAAACAAAATAACGCAAGAGGAGTTAGCCAATGAAGAGTCTTAACAACCTACTACTCATAGCATACCTAGATCTAAAAGAGTCCATTAGAGCCAATTGGTTCATAGTCTACTCTGTAGTATTTGGTGGATTGATAGCTCTGTTTTTTATCGCAGGTATCACCGAATCACAAGTGATGGGCTTCTCAGGTCTTAGCAGACTTCTTTTGATGTATATACAAGTGACTATCGTGATACTGCCTATATTTATACTAGTGACTACTGTCCGCTCCATATCGGGAGATAGAGATAGTCATATACTAGAGTATATGCTCTCATTTCCTATATCACTCAAAGAGTACTATTGGGGTAAAGTATTGGGACGATTTGTTACTGTATTTTTGCCTGTATTTATGGCTATGTTTTTTGCTATCATATATGGAGTTTTTAAGGGGGCTGAAGTTCCTTGGAGTATATTTTTTCTCTATACAGGGCTACTATTTGCTATGAGTTCAGCCTTTTTGGGGATAGCTTTTTTTGTATCATCTATAGTCAAATCATCTGAGATGGCTCTTGGTATATCATTTTTTGTATGGATATTTCTATTGGCATTTATAGATATAGCTCTCATATCCTTGATGATGCAACAGAGGATGAGTACGGGTCTTATCATATCTATAGCTATGGCGAACCCTATGGAGATATTTAGGGTAGCTGCTATATCACTATTTGACCCAGAACTTACAGTCATGGGACCTGTGGCATTCTATATACTAGATAGCATGAGTCAAGCCACATTTGTAGTAGTATCAGTACTATATCCTCTACTGTTGGGGCTTATCTTTGCTTTCTTGGGATTTAGAGTTTTTGCCAAGAGAGATTTAGTTTAGAACAAAAGTAAAAAGGATTGAAATCATGATAGAGTATAAAGTAGTAGTATATCAAGAGGGTATGTTAGGTTCTCTCTTTTTAGGAGAGTCAAAGGTAAATCCTGTGAAGTTCTCTGAATTTCTAAATGCAAATGCAAGTAAAGGGTGGGAAGTTGTCACTATGGAGAAAGACAATCGAAGAATGTTACTCTTCTTTAAGCGGGAGGGCTATATAGTAGTTATGAAGAGAGAGAAGTGATGAATGTAATGAAGATAGCTAGTAGCATCTCTGCAACTATTGTACTACTATATACAGTTGTATTATTGATACAAATTTGGGGAGATGGCATATCTATAGATATATTTATGAAACTAACCATAACTACGATCATAACTGTCGTTGTCCTGATGGGATTAGCAGTTATGTATAGAGAGTACATAGAGGACAAATCAATGCGAGATGATGATTATCTAGGATAAACCCCTTCTAAAAAGATCACTATCATAGTCTCTATACCTTGCTACAAAGTCACTCCAAGG
>Ga0256913_10000446_pt1 | contig 21223 bp, 8 predicted proteins | sample Axial_MatmetaG_FD_185970 | JGI IMG/M metagenome (GOLD analysis project Ga0256913, IMG submission 185970) | Deep-sea worm associated microbial mat communities from Axial Seamount, Juan de Fuca Ridge, Pacific Ocean - Axial_Mat | ecosystem: Environmental > Aquatic > Marine > Oceanic > Microbial... | reverse complement strand
TTATTAACGATTCCGATCCCGAAGGAGCAACAACAAAAGCAAGCATTGTAGATTCAGCAAGTCATGCTACCATTACTTTAAATTCCGATGGTTCCTTTACATTTGAACCCGACACAAATTATTACGGATTAGATCAGTTCACCTACCGGGCAGCCGACCAAACCTCACACCAAAGCAATACTGCCACGGTAACGATAAGTGTTGCAGCAGTCAATGATGCTCCTGTCATCACTTCAAACGATACGGTTTTTATTGACGAGGGTGAAACTGCTGTAACAACGCTTACTGCCAGAGATGAAGAAAATGATAATATTACCTTTTCAATTACCGGTGGTGCTGACACTGATGATTTTTCAATTACTACAACAGGAAACATTACTTTCAACACAGCTCCGGATTATGAAAACCCTCAGGATCAAGACAATGACAACACCTATAACATAACTGTAATTGCGACTGACGACGGTACTCCTTCGACAAGCTCCCAGACTTTTGATATTGCTATCATTGTAAGAGATGTGAATGAATCACCTCCGAAATTCTCATCTGCAGAAACTGATACTATTAATGAAAATCAAACAAGTGTTTTAACGGTTATTGCTGCTGACGAGGAAAACAGTAATATAACATATTCATTACTTGAGGGAGCTAATGATAACGACAACTTTACCATCGGTGAGTCTGACGGAGTTCTTACATTTATCACTGCCCCTGATTATGAGAACCCTACCGATGCCAACAGTGACAATAATTATATAGTAACTGTTATTGCTTCAGACAATCAATCCGCCCCTCTTACTGCAACTCAAACACTCACGGTTACTGTTAAGGATGTAAATGAGGGTCCCCCTGTATTTAACGATTTTCCAACAAATATTTCTGTTGAGGAAAACCAAATAAATGTTTTAACTGCAAATGCTACCGATCCGGAAGGAAATACAGTAACATATTCTTTACCGGATGAAAATACCACAGACAACAGCCTGTTTGCCATCGATGTAAATACAGGCGTATTAACATTCCGGAATACTCCTGATTTTGAAAATCCTATTAATCTTAATGGTGATAATAATTATATTGCCCTGGTGGTTGCTTCAGACAATCAACAATCGCCGCTTACTACATCACAAAACGTTACTGTTACTGTTACTGATGTTAATGAACCACCTGTTGCCAACAACGACACCTTACAAACCAACGAAGACACCCAGTTGACGATTACGGAAAGTGAATTACTGACAAATGATCCCGATCCTGAAAACAACACGCTGTCGGTAACTTACGGAAATGACATATCAAACGGAACAATAACTGACAATAATGATGGAACGTATATTTATGTACCTAACAGTAATTTCAACGGAGTTGATCGTTTTACATATACCGTAAGTGACAAAGATTTCACAAGTTCACCTGCCACTGTTGTAATAAATGTGACACCTGTAAATGACCCTCCGAATTTCATGTCTGATGATACCGTGCATGTTAACGAAAATATGACGGGTACAGTTATCGATGTTAATGCCATAGATCCTGAAGGTGATAATGTCAGTTATGAACTTACTAGCGGATACATTGACAACAGCCTTTTTACATTGACCACAGACGGCATACTTACGTTTAATGATATACCTGATTATGAACACCCCATAGATCAGGGTAATGATAACTATTATTCGGTAAATGTTACAGCAACCGACGATGCTGCATCTCCGGAATCTTCCACTCAGACAATAACTATTATTGTAGATGACGTTAACGAAGCTCCTGAATTTACATCAGTCTCTGATCTGTCAATTCCTGAAAATCAATTGGCAGTACTAACCGTTACTACTGATGATCCGGAAAATAATTCTATTGTATATTCATTACCCGGAACAGGAGATAATAGCTTTTTCACTATCGACAATAACGGAGATCTGGCTTTCAGAACAGCTCCTGACTATGAATCACCCGCAGATGCAGATATAAATAACATCTATGTTGTTACTGTAAGTGCGACCGATGACGGAACACCTCAGCAAACATCTCAACAAATAATCAATGTTACTATCACCGATATTAACGAACCTCCCGTTGCTAATAACGATACTTATGATACAAAAGAAGACACTGAATTAACAGTAAATGCCGACAGCGCCTTGCTCGTTAATGACAGCGATCCAGAAGGGACTTCTCTTACTATTACAAATCATACCAATCCTGCACACGGAACGATAAGTAACTTTAATAATGATGTCGGTTCATTCACCTACAATCCTGATCCTGATTACAATGGTAATGATACTATTTCCTATACTGTTAGTGATGGCAACAACACAAGTATAGCATGGGTTTATTTTATTATTGGAGGGGTTAACGATGCCCCTGTTGCTCATGACAATACCTACACCATTCATGAAGATGGTATATTAACTGAAGATGCCGCCAGTGGTATTCTTGCCAACGACAATGACCCTGACGGAAATTCACTGACAGTAGAATTTTATTCGGATGTAAAACACGGAACAATAAACCTGAACACTAATGACGGCTCATTTGTTTACACTCCTGATCATAACTTTAATGGAAACGATACTTTAACTTATACTGCAAGTGACGGACGATTGGACAGCGACACAGCAACAGTTATATTTAATGTCACACCTGTTAATGATCCTCCTGTTGCAGTTAACGATACTGCAACGATAGAAGAAGGAGGGACTGTTGTGATCAACATTGTTTCAAATGACAGTGACATTGACGGCACACTTGATCTGACCTCGGTAACTATAACCAATGTCTCAAACGGAACAATTGATAATAATACAAATGGCCAGATAACATTCACGCACGACGGGTCAGAAACTACGTCAGCCGGGTTCTCTTACACTGTCAATGACAATAACGGCAGCACTTCGAATTTAGCCTCAGTTGTTATATCTGTCACACCTGTTAACGATATACCGGTAGTTACCGACATTACCGATCTGTCAGTAAATGAAGGTAGTTCTGTAAATATCAACCTGATAGATCATTTCAGCGATAATGACGGCACACCGGACCAGTCTTCTATAGTTATTTCTGATACAATTAATGGTTCATGCACTGATAATGGTGACGGGACAATTACATTCACTCACGATGGTTCAGAGACTACTACGGCCGGATTTACTTATACAATTAACGATGATCAGGGAGCTACTTCAAATAAGGCTGATGTAATACTTACCGTAAATCCTGTTAACGATGCTCCTGTATTTATTTCATCTGACACTGTTACAATTGAAGAGAATCAGGCAAATGTAATGGCAATAGAAACAACTGATGCTGAAAATAATACAATAGAATATTCATTGTCAACAGGAAATGACAATGCATTGTTTGCCATAAACAACACAACAGGAATTTTAAGCTTCTCATCACTTCCTGATTTTGAGAATCCATTAGATTTCGATCGCGATAATCGTTATATAGTTACAGTAATAGCTACCGACAACGGTACTCCTTCGCCCCAGACATCTTCACAGACGATCACTGTAACTGTAACAAATGTAAATGAAACACCTGTTGTTAGTGATGACAACTACAATATTTTTGAAGATGACACATTAGTTACAACATTAGATGATGGTATCCTTGAAAATGATTCCGATCCTGACGGTGATGTATTGACTATCACTATTCAAAGAAATGTTGCCCATGGAACTATCAATATGAATGTAGAAGACGGAACATTCACTTATATTCCGGAAGCTGATTATTCCGGAAGTGACAGTTTCACATATACGGTATATGATGGAGCAATAAACAGTTCAATTGCAACAGCTACCATCAATATCACAGAGGTTAATGACCCACCCGTAGCCCTCGATGATACTAATTACGAGGTAGATGAAGATTCTTACTTATATGTAAGTACTTCTGAAGGAGTTTTGTCCAATGATACAGATCCTGACAATACTGATCTCAAAGTTTCGTTACAGGACAGTGTTTCTCACGGATCATTAAATCTGTATTCCGATGGTTCATTCCAATACACACCTACAGCAAACTACAACGGAACTGATGTATTTACATACACCATAAGCGATGGCCTGGCAACCAGCAATAAAGCCAGCGTAACCATCACAGTGAATGCTGTTAATGATCCTCCGGTTGTACAGGATGATTCATACCAGACTAATGAAGATGTTGTTCTCAATGTAAGTCAATCTTCCGGGGTATTGAACAACGATTCTGATCCGGATAACGATATTCTTACTGCTTCAGTTCAGGACAGCGTTTCACACGGAACGATCTTGCTTAACGCCAATGGATCATTCACATATACTCCTGACACAAATTATTACGGCACCGACCAGTTTACTTATGTTGCCAACGATGGAACAGTGTCAAGCCCAGAAGTGACAGTTAGTTTAACCATCATTTCTCAGAATGATAATCCTGTTGCCCATGATGATGCCGCAACTGTAAATGAGGGTGAATCAACAACGATCAATATTGTTGCAAATGATGTTGATGTGGACGGTACTCTTGATTACAGTACAATTAATATATCAAATGTAACCAACGGTTCTTATACCAATAACGGAAACGGAACAATCACATTTACCCATGACGGATCAGAAACTACTACAGCAGGTTTCTCTTACACTATAGAAGATGACCAGGGCGCTATTTCCAATACTGCTCAGGTATTGATAACTGTAGTACAGCAGAATGATATTCCTGTAGCTAATAATGATGAGGCAACAGTAAATGAAGGAGACTCTGTTAAAATTGATATTGTTGCAAATGATACTGATGCCGACGGAACTCTTGACAATTCATCAATCATATTCTCTAATATCGAAAACGGAGAATGTATTAATAATAATGACGGTACCGTTACATTCGTTCATGACGGTTCGGAAACAACTTCAGCAAGCTTCTCATACACAATAAACGATGATGTCGGGGCAACATCCAACGTAGCCAATGTTTCCATTACTGTCATTCCTCAGAATGATCCCCCGGTAACCGTTGATGATGAAGCAACCGTTAACGAAGGAGATACCATAACTATAAATATTGTTGAAAATGATTATGATCCTGACGGAACACTGAACCTTAATTCAATACTTCTTGGTAATATAACAAACGGCAGTACTGTAGATAATAAAGACGGAACAATAACCTTTGCACATAACGGTTCTGAGACTACTACTGCAGGATTCTCATACATAATCTCAGATAACAATGGAGCTGCTTCCAGGTTAACAAATGTATCGATCACTGTTAACCCTGTTAATGACCCGCCGGTATTTACATCAGGACAGGAAATATCAATTGATGAAGATCAACTGGAAGTATTAACCGTAACCGCAACAGATGCCGAAAATAACACAATAGCATTCTCACTGACGGATGTTGATGATAATTCATTGTTTACCATTAACAGCTCAACAGGAGATCTGTCTTTTAAAAAAGCTCCTGACTATGAAAAACCTTCTGATGCCGACAAAAACAATATTTATGTTGTCACAGTAACAGCAACGGATAATGGTTCACCTGCCCAATTAACCTCGCAGCAAATAAATGTAACAGTAAAGAACGTCAACGAGGCTCCGGATGCAATAGAGGATACGTACAATACCCAGGAAGATGACACGTTAAATGTAGCAGCTCCGGGAGTAATAGCTAATGATACCGATCAGGAAGGAGATGCATTGAGTGCATACATAGAAAATAATGTATCTCATGGTAATTTAGTTTTCAGGACTGATGGTTCATTCTCTTACATACCGGAGACAAATTACAATGGTACCGATGAGTTTAGTTATTATCTCAATGATAAAACTTCCAACAGTGACACTGTCAATGTGATCATCAATATTCAACCGCAAAATGATGCTCCGGTAGCTTATCCCGATTCGTATAACTCCGAAGAGGATAAAACACTGATAATTAACAGTCCGGGAGTACTGACAAATGATGTAGATATTGATAATAATTCTTTGACAGCTGTATTGATCACTTCTCCTGATAATGGAACATTAGACCTGAGCTCTGACGGTTCATTCACATATCAGCCCAATCAGAATTTTGCAGGTCTGGATACATTTACTTATATGGCAAATGACGGAAACCTGACAAGTGATCCTGTAGAAGTTATTATCAATATCGGAGAAACAAATGATGCTCCTGTGAGTTTAGATGATGCATACACTATTGATGAGGACAAAACTCTTACAACTGTTATTCCGGGCGTTCTGTATAACGATTCCGATCCTGATAACAACTACTTATCAGCAATACTGGAATCATCCGTTTCTCATGGTTCATTAACCCTTAACATTAACGGATCATTTACTTATACACCCGAAAATAACTTTAACGGGAATGACAATTTCACTTACAGGGCTTCAGACGGACAGGCAACGAGCAATATTTCAACTGTTAACATAACTGTTCTTCCTGTTAATGATCCTCCTGTTGCATCTGATGACTATTTCTATACTGCCGAGGATATTCCCGACAACATCAATGTTATATCTAATGACTCTGATCCTTTCGACATTGAAGGAGGAATAGCGTCGAACTCTATTAAGATAATATCACCTCCGAAACATGGTACCGCTCTTATTTCTGGTGACAGAATAAATTACTCTCCTTACTTAAGGTATTACGGAAATGATACCCTCAAGTATACTGTATTCGATACCGGATATCCATTGCCGGCATTAAGCGATACTGCATTCGTATTTATTCAGGTGGCACGACGTCATCCTCTTGCCGTAAACGACACAGTGGCAACTAATGAGGACGTTTCAATAGATATCAATGTATTACAGAACGATCAGGATATTGATATAGATCCTACTACAGTAACAATTGGCACTCCTCCATCCCATGGAGCAATATCTGTTGATCCGGCAACAGGAATAATTACATATACTCCCGACCTTAACTATTTCGGATTGACTGAAAATGGTGAGGGAGATGAATTCACATATACTGTTAAAGACATGACCGGATTGCTAAGTAATACAGCTAATGTTATTATTGATATTTTGCCTGTTCCCGATCCTCCGGTAACTACTAATGTGATCAGATCAACCTATGAAGATGTGGCAGTTTCTATCAGTGTCGATGAAGTAACATCTGATCCGGACAACGATATTGATTACACTTCAATAGAATTCATTAAATTACCAACAAACGGTTCGGTAGAAAATAATAGTGCAAATAAAGAGATAGTGTATACACCTGATCCCGGTTTCTCAGGCAATGATTCTCTTACATTCAGGGTAACTGATCTGCAAGGAAACATAAGTAACACATCTGAAATTATAATCACTGTTTCAAATGAAGCTCCAAATGCAAATAACGACGCATATTCTATAAACGAGGATCAAACAGTTGAGTTCAATGTACTATTAAATGATAATGATCCGCAAAATAATATTGTACCTGATTCATTAAAAATAATTTCTGTGCCATTACATGGTATTGCAACAGTGAACGGATCTTCAGGAACAATAATTTATACTCCTGAAAAAGATTATTTTGGCGATGATAATCTGACATACAAAATCACTGATGCAACTAATTACAGTGATCAGGCACAGGTTTCCATAACTATTACACCTGTAAATGATCCGCCGGTGGCAGTTGATGATAATATCAGTACTCAGGAAGACCAAAGTGTTCAGATCGACATATTGAACAATGATTTCGATATTGACAATCAAATTGATTCTTCGTCAGTAAGTATCTTTAAAGCGCCATTGCATGGACAGATCAGCTTTGATGCGACAACATATCTGTTAAATTACATACCGGAATTAAATTATAACGGTGATGACAGCCTTGTTTATGAAGTAGCAGATGTTTCAGGAGCAAGCGCACAGGGAATTGTACATATAACCATCACACCTGTTGAAGACTCTCCTGTACCTCAGAATGATAATTTAACAACAAATGAAGAAACTGAGATAATTGCAGATATTGTAGCTAACGATATTGATGTAGAGGATGATATCGATCCGTGCAGTATTACAATAATAAATATGCCTTCACATGGTATGATAACAACTCTTCCTGATCCTTCATGCGGATCGATAAGTTACACTCCTGACGTAGATTTCCTCGGAACCGACCAGTTTACTTATCAGATAAGCGACACAACCGGACTGACAGGTCAGGCTATCGTTTACATAACAGTAAATAATACTCCTGATCCACCTGTGGCAGGCGATGACAATTACACTATTACTGAAGATTCAACACTGGTAATGAATGTGCTTTTGAACGATGTTGATGCTGATAATAACATTGACTCATCGAAAATAAGCATTCTTACATTCCCGTCTAATGGCTCGGTTGAAATAGCAAATAAGAGAATCATCTATGTTCCTGCATCTAATTATAACGGAACCGATCAGTTCGAATACATGGTTTGCGATTCAACAAACCTCTGTGACAGTGCATATGTCTATATAAATATTACACCTGTCAATGATCCGCCGATTGCCGTTGATGATTACGACACTGCGGTAAAAGGCCCTGTAAGAACTAATGTTGCTGAAAATGACAGGGATATTGATGATAATCTCGATCTATTCAGTATAGTTATTGTTGAACAACCACAACACGGGTCCGCACAGGTTGAGAACGGCACGGGCTATATCGTTTATACTCCTGATGCAGACTTCCTTGGTAATGATCAATACAAATATCGCATTTGTGACACTCACAATGCCTGCGATACTGCAACAGTTTTCATAACTGTGACATCAGGGAATGAACCTCCTGCCTCCAGACCTGACCGGGTTACAACAGAAGAGGACACTCCTGTGAACATAAGTCCTTTAAGTAATGATTCGGACCCGGACGATAATATGGATATATCAACACTCAGTATAGTGACCGAACCGGTGAACGGCACGGCAACATTGACATCTGATCAGATAGAATATGTTCCTTCCGGGAACTATTACGGAAACGATATTATTGTATACGGAATATGTGATTCGGGTGATCCGTCACTATGTTCTACAGATACTATATTCATTACCATCACTCCTGTCAATGATGATCCGGTCGCTGTTCCTATAGAAGCCGAGACTTCTGACGGTGAGGTTATTGATATTAACGTATTGTCATACTGTACCGATGCGGACAACGACCCGCTTACTGTAACTATCTCAGAATATACTCCTGATATTACAGGTACTGTTTCGGTCAATGATGACGGGTCGATCCATTATGTGGCCCGGGAGAGTATTTACTGTACTACAGAGCAGATCATCTACAAAGTTTGTGATACTTCAGGAGCATGCGATACCGCAAGTATCTTTGTAGCATTGTATCCTGTCGACAGCGACGGGGATAATATCCCGGACCACGTTGAAGGTAACATCGATCCTGATAATGACGGAATACCTAACTATCTGGACGATGACTCTGACGGTGACAATATTCCGGACTATATCGAGAGCGGCATTACCGACCCGTGTTCCGGAACACTTGCAGATACTGACGGTGATAATATTGACGACTTTCTGGATACCGACAGCGATAACGACGGAGTACCTGATATAGATGAAGGGACCGAAGATTGTGACAATGACGGGGTACCCAATTATAAGGATCCAGAAGATGATTGTGTAGAACGCCTTGATGTTCCCGATACATTCTCTCCGAACGGAGACGGCATAAATGATTACTTTGTTATCCCGGGGGCAAGGGAATTGCATAATGACGAACTGTACATTTACAACCGATGGGGGGGCTTGGTATATCATTCAAAAGATTATGACAGTTCATGGGATGGTAATTCAAGTTCAAGTATGTTTGGAAAAACAGAACTTGAAGAAGGAACATATTTCTATATTTACAAGCCGGGCAACACATTGGATGTTTTTAAAGGAACCGTTTATTTAAAACGTTAGGGCAATGACTTTATATCTATATATAAGCCGAATTTCCAAGTATTTTAAAGCAGGGGTGTTTCTTCTGCTGATGGTTCCTTTTATGGCATTTTCACAGCAAGATCCGTTATATACTCAATACATGTTTGATAAATTAGCCATAAACCCGGGTTATGCAGGAACAAGGGATGTATTGAGCTTAATGGTACTGAGCCGTCATCAATGGGTTGGATTCGACGGAGCCCCGTCAACTCAAACATTCACTGCGAACTCACCTATCGCAAATAAAAATATCGGGTTGGGATTCTCGGTAATTTATGACAGAATAGGTCCCACACGTCAAACAGGAACATATCTTGATTACTCTTTTCAGATAAAAATATCCAAGAACTCTAAGCTGTCACTTGGTATAAAGGGAGGCGGCAATTTCTATCAGCTTGACATGGCCGAACTGAAACGCCTGACACCTTATGATGACCCTGCCTATTCAATACCAAATATCAATAAGTTCCTGCCTAATTTCGGAGTCGGGATATATTATTACTCAGACAGGTTTTATCTGGGTGCTTCAGTACCAAAACTTCTTGAGAACAAACTTGATGGAACTGAAGTTGAAACATACACCGGCGGAAAGGAAGTGCGCCATTACTACTTTATGTCTGGAGTTGTAATTAACATTAGTAAGAATGTAATTTTCAAGCCTTCAGCAATGGCAAGGTTAACTGCAGCCGCACCATTCTCGCTTGACCTGAATGCAAACTTCCTGTTCGTACAAAGGGTTTGGATCGGGGCTATGTACAGAATATCCGGTTCATTCGGGGCATTGATACAGTTCCAGTTCACGCCGCAATTCAGCATTGGCTACTCATATGACATGAACACAAGTGAATTGCAAAATTACAATAACGGGACTCATGAGATCATGTTGAATTATGAATTTAATTTCAAAAAGGACAAAGTTCAAAATCCACGATATTTCTGATATGAATAACCGATATATTTTACTCGTTGCATATTTTATTTTTTTCACTTTGGGTGAATCATTTTCCCAAAGTAAGGAGTTGAAAACTGCTGATAAATATTTCAATCAGTTCAACTACAGTAAAGCTGTTGAGAGATATCTAAAGCTCATAAGCGAAAATAAGAACACCTACTATGCGACAAACAAAATAGCTGAATGTTACAGTCATCTTCAGGATTCTGAAAAGTCAATAGAGTGGTATCTGAAAGCCATAAAGTTCCCTGACTTCGATTACCATATCTATTACAACCTGGCTCAGGAATTGAAAAAAGTTAAGGATTATGAGGCGGCACATGATTACATGCAAAAATATCTTGAACTTTCCGGGGTAAAGCCGCATGAATACGATTATCCCCTTAACAATTATATACGTCTGCTTAAGGAAGATTCAATGCGGTATGAAATATATCGTCTCAGGATCAATTCAAAATACTCAGAATTCGGACCTGTTACATACAGCAACAAACTGATATTTTGTTCAAACAGGCCTCGTCGAACGTTGGTTAGCCGGGATGATGTAATGACAAATCAGCAATTCTTCAGCCTGTATGAAGCACAGATAATCTCACTCAATGAACTAAAAGACACGAAGATATTTGCTAACAATCTGAAATCAAAGCTCAATACAGGCCCTGTCTGTTTTAACAGGGATCAAAACCTTATGTATGTCACACGAAACGATGCCAAAAATAAAAAAGGAAGTTCAAACCTGGATATTTACACAACAAAGTTATCGAAAGGGAAATGGTCGAAGAACCTGGAAAGAATACCATTGCAGCATTCCGGATATTCAATTGCCCATCCGTCTTTGTCACGCGACGGCAAGAAACTGTATTTCAGCAGTAATATGCCGGGAGGCTATGGTGGAATGGATATTTATGTTTGTGATAACAAGAACGGGTTTTTAAGTTCGCCGGAAAATCTCGGGCCTGAGATAAATACCCCCGGCAACGAAGTCTTTCCTTACATTGCAAATGATGGTCGTCTCTATTTTTCATCTGACGGACTACAAGGTCTCGGAGGTCTGGATATCTTTTTTGTTTTGCCTACCGAAGACAGTTTCTCATATCCTTTCAACATGGGCTATCCTGTAAATACAGCCGATGATGATTTCAGTTTCTTCCTGAATGAGGACAAACGAACTGGTTATCTTGCATCTAACCGGGAAGGCGGAAAGGGTGAGGATGACATTTACGCATTCAGAATAATTAAACAACTGGATTACTGTCTTCTTGTGGGAACTGTTGTTGATGAATCTGTGAATAAACCCGTAAACAATGCTCAGATAGTAATAAAGAACAAAAAAGGCCTTGTGGTTTATAAGCTGGTTTCTGACCCCAACGGTGGTTTCTCCATTTATCTGAAAAAAGACAGAGATTATTTCTTTTCCTGCCGCAAGAAACTTTACAAACAACTCAACGGGAAGTTCACGGAAGTTCAGATGATGGAAAAAAATATTCTACAGATAGAGTTAAGTTTACAGCCCAAGTAGGATCTATAACTCCGTTTTTATCATGAACGAAAAAGGTATGGCCCCCAAAGCCATTACGGTAACTATCTTATATGTCAGTTCCAGATTGAGGTGATCGCCAAGATATCCTACGAGCATAACCATAATTGCACCTATGATGAAAGTAACAGTCATGTAAATACCGTTAACAAGATTACTGTGCTTCGTGCTCAATCCGTTGACTATTGCAAGAAAAACCGGACCGGTAATAAACAGGAACAAACCTGTCAGTACCAGAACACCCAATTGAATGATACCCGATGAATAAAGGAAAGCGAACATCAGAACGGGAGTAACGATAGAGGATATCTTAAGCATATTTTTATGACCTATCCTGTCTGCCAGATTTCCGGCAAAAAATGTACCTACCACTCCCGCAGCCTGTAATACCGACAACGAAATGCCTGCAAACCAAAGTGTCTCACCCCTGTGTTCAAGAAAAACCGGAAGATAGAAAGTCAATGCCGATTTCATTGCTGTACGGAAAAAGAATATCATTGCAATTGAAGATATCACAGGAAATATCTCTTTCATCGTACTTAAATAGCCCCGGAATGTCGATCTGCTCACACTGTCGCTTATTGCTATATTCTTGAATTTCACCCACAGTATCACAGAGGCAAGCACACCCAGCGGTATCATCTTTGTTAAGCCTTTAAGTCCCCATAATTCCACCGCACCAAGAGCAATCAAGGGGCCTACAGTCCTTGCCAGCTCCCCTCCCACCATAAAGAAGCTCATGCCGCGTCCAACCCTGTTACCTGAAACCTTTTTCACCATCACAGGAGAAGGAACATGAAAAAAAGAGCTGCTTATTCCGCTTACCAGAACTATGATTATCAGAAATGTTTTACTGTATGATACGCCAAGCAACGACATACAAATGGCTGTAACAGCAGGAGAAAAGATGACGAAATAACGTGCCTTGGTGCGCTCGGCAAGGATACCTATCAGCGGGTTTAACAACATCGGTATACGCTGAATCACCGAAAGCATACCGGCAAAAGTAAGGCTGAACCCGTAATGCTGTTTCAGAACAGGGAGAAGAGGGGCCAGAAAAGCTGTATAGGTATCATGGAAGAAATGGGCCATGGAGACCAGAAATACCTTTCCCGTATTGAACTTTTCCGCATCTTTCATCAATTGATCTGTTTACGACAACTCACACGCATTTTATAAAAAATCCCGAATGTCTTACACCCGGGATCACTATTATTTCATCTGCATCAGAACGGCAGATCATCTCCCTCTTCTGCAGGGGGTATCTCTGTTTCTTTAAAATCAGGAGGAGGCATATCCGGCGGGACATCACTTCCCCCGGCCTGAGTTGCTTCAACTTTCCATGCTTTCACATCTGTGTACCAACGTCCCTGATATTCTCTCGACTGCACGTCAAAACTTACATTGAGCATATCGCCCTCTTTGTAATTTTTAATGCTGCTTACCATATCGCCCCAAACCACAAAGCAGATATTTTTGGGATACTGTTCCTGTGTTTCAATTACAAAAGAACCTTTTACCCAGGTACCATTCCGTCCCTCACCTGTCTGCTCGGGCAATACCTGTACCAATTTTCCTGTTATCTCCAGACTCATCTATAAAACTGTTTTTCTGATTAAAATATTATTCTTCTATGACCTCTATTTTATTTATCCTGTCACCTGCCGCTATCTCGTCTATCACATCAATTCCTTTCACCACTTTACCAAAACAAGTATGTTGCCTGTCAAGATGCTTCGTATTTTCACGACTCAGACAAATGAAAAACTGCGAACCTCCCGTGTTGCGTCCGGCATGTGCCATCGACAAAACACCCCTGTCATGATACTGGTTTTCACCGTCAAGCTCGCAATCAATTGAATATCCCGGTCCTCCTGTTCCCACTCTCGGGTCGCTCATATCCTTAGAATAAGGGTCTCCTCCCTGTATCACAAAATCAGGTATCACCCTGTGAAACGCCAGCCCGTCGTAAAAGCCGTCTTTTGCCAGCTTGATGAAATTATCAACCGTATTCGGAGCATCTTTTTCGTAGAATTCAACTTCCATCACTCCCTTATCTGTATGTATCTCAGCTTTTTTCATTTGAATTATTTCTGTTGTTCAACTAAAATGTTTTTTGAAAGATCAAAGGTACAACAACTCTTTAAGAGTTCAAAACCCACAAAGAGTTAACCTTAGCCATCGCTTTAAAAATAATCACACAATAAATTTCTCGTTATTTTGCATCATCAGGATTTAAATGCGATACCCCTGTAACAAGTCTGAACTATATTATCTTTTTTACGATTTCCGGTGCTCCACTTTCTTTCAAACCACAAATGTCTTCGAAAGTAAAAATTTAATAACCCCATTTCTCAGATTGAAGCATTAGCGAAATAAAAAATGACAAAAAATCAGGAGTTTTACTTATAAACATATACGAACAGCAAAAAATACATTTATTTCGATGCTTTTCCTGGCAACAGCAAGCAGATCCCCCTCCTATTCCCATGATCTTTTTCATTATCATTTCACATAAAACTTTTAAAAAAGTCACCTGCTAATAATAAATAACTTGCATGAATAAACATAATGGATTACCTTAACGTCAGTAAATTAAAAGCATTTAAAAATGTTCAAACTGAAATATCTGTTACTGTTGATTACCGTTGTCTTTTCTTTATCCTTGTATTCACAGGACAAAAAAAAAGAAGAAACGCCTGAAGAGAAAGTCATTGCGCCTAAAATAAAGCTCATTCCTACCCATGAGCTCACAAGCAGGATACCTGATGCGACCAATAAAATAAAAAAGATAAAAGAATCTCTCATCTCAAAGGATGAACTGAACCTGAAAAAGGCAAAACTGGATACTTTTTTAATTAATCTGAAAAAGTTTGAACGTGAACATGCAGCATTCACAAAGAGGATATCAGATGAAAGCAGGTTACGATATGAGCTATACCAATGGGTAAAATACAAAAATAAACTTACAGAGATACAACATGAATTCAATTCAATCAACAGTGACTTGTTGAATGACAAGGAAAAACTAACTGAACTAAAAAATGTTTGGGAAAAGAGTCTTGAAGTTGCGAAGAAAAATAACCTGCCAAGAAATGCAAAAAAAATAGTCTCCTCATTTATCACGGAAATTGATAACGTGGATATGCTTGTCAACCAGAAAAGCAACTTCCTTTATACACAGCTTGAACGAATTACAAACAACACTATCACGATCAATGATTATATTCAGATAATTGAAAAAAAACTGGATAACCTGACTGAGCTGATGCTTCTCACCAAAGATCCTTCACTCATACATATCATATTCAATAAAGACACAACACAAACCAGAAGAACTTACACTGCAACGGAACTTTTCGTCCCGATAGGGCAATATTTTAGCGACAATATAATAGTTGTGGTCATTCATTTTCTCTTTTTGTTTATTCTGATTACATTAATGACCATTGTTAAAAAGCGTATTAAGCCTGAAAAATATAAAGATATAAACCCCAGATTGCTCTATACCGTTTTTGAGGTTCTTTCAAGGCCTTTGAGTACCTCCTTTTTAATATTCCTGTTAAGTGCAAACATGGTGTATTCGGATGCTCCGCCTGTAATGAGAACGCTGATCTTTTTTCTTTTACTTATTCCGGTATTAATCATTATTCCTGTTATCACTATCAAACAACTGAACTTTTATATTTACGGGCTTGGTGTGATCTACCTTTTAACATTGTTTTTACGTCTGCATCTTATCGCATCTTCCATCCAGTACCTGATCATTTTAGGTGCAATTATACTGACACTTCTGGGCATAAATAAATTCCTTAAAAGGAAAATTTTAATACGCATTTTTCGAAAAAAGACTGCAAAAAATATTGTCGTATTCCTGTTCTATGCTTTTTCGTTACTTCTTGTAATCGCGTTCTTTTCAATTATTATAGGGTATTACACCCTCGGAGTTTTCATTTTCGACAATACCATTTGGTCGATCTACAGGTTCTTCCTTTTCTATGCTGCCTATGTAATATTAGATGGATTTAATGAATTAATGATCAACAATGATTATGTATTAAAAATAAAATCGGTCAATAAGAACAAAGAGGCGATCCTTTCATGGACAAATACACTGATACGTCTGATCCTCGTGTATTTTTTCCTCAAAGAAGTATTTTCACTTTTCAGAGTTGAAGACCAGGTAAAAGAGTTCCTTGTGTCGTTGTGGGCACTTAAGATATCACCCGGAGAATTAGAATTTACAATAGGTAATATCCTTACCCTGATAATCACATTATGGGTTTCAAATCTTCTGTCTAAGGTTATCAGTTCTGTTCTTGAACAGGATGTTTTAAGAAAGTTCAAGTTTAAACGCGGTGTTCCCAAAACCATTTCAACTCTTGCAAAATATACTATTCTGACTATAGGTTTCCTGATTGCCATAGCTGCGGCAGGCATGGAACTTCAGAGTTTCACAATTATCCTGGGAGCACTGGGTGTAGGTATCGGTTTCGGGTTACAGGATATCATCAACAATTTCATTTCAGGTTTGATATTGCTTTTCGAGCGTCCCATACAGGTTGGCGATACTGTACAGGTCGATCAGCTGTGGGGTAAAGTGAAAAGTATAGGTATACGCTCGAGTGTCATACGGGCATTTGACGGTTCCGAAGTAATTGTACCTAACAGTATGCTGATATCAAGGGAAGTTACAAACTGGACACTTTCGGACCAAAAAAGAAGGCTTGAGATAGAGGTAGGCGTAGAATACGGCACAGACCTCAGTAAAGTCCTTAAAATACTTATCGACAGTGCAAAGAAACATAAAAGTGTAATGGATGATCCTGAACCAATGGCTTGGTTTACCGGATTCGGCGACAGCTCCATAAATTTCAAACTCGTTTTCTGGCATCCCGAATTCGACGGTTCGCTGGCATTAAAGAGTGAAGTGGCCATTTCAGTTTTTGAAGCATTTGAAAAAGAAGGCATAACTATTCCTTTCCCGCAACAGGATGTTTATATCAAAGAAAATGTAACCGGAACAACAGCAACAGATAATGAAAAGGATAAAGAAGTTAAAGATCAGAAAACAGATGAAAAGAAGTCACCGATAAAAGACAAAAGAACAACACGAACAGTAAAACCGAATCCTAAAACCAAAGGAACTACTAAAAAATAAACCCCTTTGAAATATACATTCCCCGAATGACCTGAGAGTTATCGGAGAATTACATACATGCTATTTAGAAATTGTCTGAATAACTCATTTAACATGTTGTATTTCTGCCTGTTAACTGCAGCAATAACAGCTATACCCCTCTAATTAATTCAAAATTAATGTATATTTATATGCATTCAGGCCCGATCGTAAAAAATATTGACAAAAACATATAAATAATTAACATTTTACTGTTATGACAGGACAAAAAAAACCTTTTAGCCGTCGAAAAGGATTTCTACTGTTTTTTGCAGGGATAATTGTTACGATCATACTTATTTATCCTTTCAACAAAGCGGTTAGTTACACCTCCACAAATGAGTATTGTATCAGCTGTCATGTTCATGATCATGCTGTTGATTCATGGAAACTGTCGCCTCATGTCGACAATAAAGCGGGGGTTGTTGTTAAGTGTGTTGACTGCCACCTGCCACCAAAAGGGCACGGGTATCTTGCAGCCAAGATCAAACACGGATCCAAAGATCTTTACGGATTCTATTTCAAGGATTCGGCTGATTACAAGTGGGAATCGAAAAGGACCGCTGAAAAAGCTAATCTTTTCACCTATGAAGAATCCTGTAAGAAGTGCCACACTAATCTTTATCCCCCTACCCTCAGTACCAAAGGCGTTGATTCGCATATTCATTATGAACAGGCCGATGATGAAATGACATGCCTGAACTGTCACATGCATACAGGTCACTTCGACCCGAATTATAAACATGCACAGAATACTGAATTTGGCGAAGCACAGAGTGAAAAAGAGATATTTACAGAACCTGCACAGGTTACAAAATTTGAGGATTACACAGAAAAGATACCGGGCTCATCAGTATCGTTCAATATGAAAGCCATAAAGGGCGGAGAATTTGTAATGGGAAGCCCGGAAAAAGAGCCATTCAGGAAAAAGGACGAAGGGCCTCAACATAAAATAAAAGTCAATCCGTTCTTCATGGCAGAGATCGAAGTTTCATGGGATGAGTTCCTCGCGTGGTTCCATGCCACAGCATCAGAAGGACGTAAAGAGGAAGATAAGAATCAACCTAAGGTAGATGCCATGACAGGAGCCACTCCTCCGTGGGGAGCTCCGGACCAGGGTTGGGGTAAAGGTAAGCGACCTGCCATCACCATGTCACACTTTGCAGCCACCCAGTATTGCCGCTGGTTATCCAAAGTTACAGGAAAGCATTATCGTCTGCCAACAGAAGCTGAATGGGAATATGCAGCCCGTGGAGGTACGGAGACACCCTATTTCTTCAAAGGGAGTCCTAAAGATTATTCGGCACTTACATTCTGGAACAAATGGTTCGGAGCTGACACCGCTGTTATTAACTCTTATGCCATCTACAAGGAGAACAGTGACGGTAAGACACAACTTCCTGACAGGGTTCAGCCCAACCCGTTCGGACTTAAGAACATGGCCGGCAATGTCGCCGAATTCTGTTCCGACTGGTATTCTCCAAATGCCTATAAAAGTATAAAAGATGGTGCTGTCGATCCTAAAGGGCCTGCACGCGGAAAAGAGCATGTGGTAAGAGGCGGTTCATGGAGAAGCGATGCAAGCGATCTTAGGAGTGCCGCAAGGAATTACACACAAACAAAGGCATGGTTGAAAACTGACCCGCAGATACCTAAGAGCAAATGGTGGTATTCCGACGAGAACTATGTCGGTTTCAGGGTTGTTTGTGAACCCGATTCAAGCATAACTAAATAATTGAACAAAACATCATAAATCAAACATCAAAAAATCCATCGTCATGAGTACTAAAAAAAATATAGATCGCAGAAAATTCATAGAAAACACAGCAATTGCCGGAGCATTGGGAATTGTAGCCGTTAATACATTATCTTCATGCAGTAAGGAAAAGACACCTGAGGAGCTCGGCATGCCTCCTATACTTAAACATGCACCTAAAGGTAAACCATTGAAGGCCGGATTAGTAGGTTGCGGACATCGCGGTACGGGGGCACTGCTAAACTTTCTGAGCGCAGGCCCCGACCTGTCGGTAGGAGCGCTTGCCGATGTATTCCCTGATAAAATAGAGGCCGTGCGTAAGCGTCTTCGCAAATACAAACTTGATGTTAAAGATAACCAGTGTTTTGTCGGACTCGATGCATATAAAAAAGTTATGGAGACCGATGTGGATGTTGTACTTCTTGTTACTCCTCCCTACTTCCGTCCGATGATGTTCAAAGCTGCCATTGAGGCTAAAAAGCATGTCTTCATGGAGAAACCGGTGGCCGTTGATCCCGTTGGCATACGTCAGATCATTGCTACCGGAAGGACAGCCAAAACACTCGGCCTGAATGTTGTTACAGGAACACAGCGCAGGCATGCCGAAGATTACATTAAAACTTACGAGCAGGTTGCAAACGGAGCTATCGGAGAACCGCTTGCCGCCAAGGCTTTCTGGAATCAGGAACACGTTTGGTTCCGCCGCCGTCAGCCGGGATGGACCGACATGCAGTACATGCTGCGTAACTGGAACAACTTCAACTGGCTCAGCGGCGATCACTTCCTCGACACTCACATTCACAATATCGATGTTATCAACTGGTTCATGGGCAAACACCCGATAGCAGCCCTCGGATACGGTGGAAGGGCCCGCAGGGTGACAGGTAACCAGTATGACTTTTTCAGTGTTGATTTCGATTACGGTAACGGCCGCTTCTCACACAGCATGAGCCGCCAGATAGACAACTGCTCCAACGGAACGGGAGAACATCTTATCGGCACAAAAGGTTATACCAACTGCCATAACAAAATATGGGACCTCGACGGCAACCTGGTTTGGCAGTATGAATACCCCAAAGACAAAGACGGCAACCCCATGAAACAGGTAAAGATATCACCTTACATACAAGAACATATCCACCTTGTAACTGCCATTCGCACCAACATTTATGTTAACGAGGCTGAAACAACGGCCATCTCGAACCTTACGGCCATCATGGGACGCGAATCGGCATATACCGGAAAGCTCATCACCTGGGACGAGATAATGAGTTCTAAGCTTAAGCTTGGCCCGAAAGAGGTACACATGGGCGATGTTGAGGACATGAGCAAATTTGAGACCGTACCCATTCCGGGAACAGCGATAAAATCATAACATTTATCAGATAGCAGTTTACAGCTTCAGTCTGCAAGCTGCTATTTCATTTCCAACAGAACATAACAGAACAGTTTAACACTACCATAAAACAAAGTTAAAGATGACAAAAAAGCAAGAATCAAGAAGATCATTTATTAAAAAGAGTGTTTCGGTAACTGCTGCCGTTTCTCTTTTCCCCACCGTTGTCCCTGCATCAGTTCTGGGACGTAACGGAGCCGTGGCCCCCAGCGACCGCATAGTAATGGGGCTTATCGGTGCCGGAGGTATGGGAAACCATGACATGGGACAATTTCTGGAAAAGAAGGATACAAAGATAGTTGCAGTGTGTGATGTTGATGCCAATCATCTAAGATCAACAAAAAACAGGATCGACAAGCATTACCAGAACAAGGACACCAGAGTGTATCACGATTTCCGTGACATGCTGAACGATGAAAAGATGGATGCCGTAATACTTGCCCTGCCTGATCATTGGCACAGTCT
>Ga0256913_10000445_pt1 | contig 21251 bp, 20 predicted proteins | sample Axial_MatmetaG_FD_185970 | JGI IMG/M metagenome (GOLD analysis project Ga0256913, IMG submission 185970) | Deep-sea worm associated microbial mat communities from Axial Seamount, Juan de Fuca Ridge, Pacific Ocean - Axial_Mat | ecosystem: Environmental > Aquatic > Marine > Oceanic > Microbial... | reverse complement strand
GTCCAAGACGGAGAAGCCGTTGTGGTTGGACAAGTGGATTGGAGGAGGGGAGCCTATGGTTGGCGTTGTGGACGACTGGTTCACCTGCCGCAATCTAGGGCTCTTAGTCGAGGCAAAGGTTGGCGAAGGGAAATTGCTCGTTTCCGCGGTTCCGATAGCCGATCCGGTGTCGGACAACATGGTTCTGGGGCAACTCCGCGACGCCGTCCTGAAATATATGAATTCCGACGCGTTCGCCCCGAAGGATTCCATGACGCCCAAAGAGTTGTTGTCGATGGTCTGTCCGGACACTCCCCCGTTGGAAGTGAAGAAGGTCGAACTGAAGGGGGGCGGGGACGCGTCGTCTTCCGTGTCGAACGTGATCGACGGGAATCCCGACACCGCCTTCGCCGCGTCCACGGGTTATCCCTACGTTCTTGATTTCGAGCTCGCCAATGTTTCGAAGGTCTTCCGCGTGGTTTTTCTCCAGAAGAGGGGGGCGTCCAGAGAGAAAGTGGGCATGGTCGAGGTATATCTTAGTTCCGACGGTTCGCAATGGGGCGAGCCGGTGGCGCGGAGCGTCTTGGGGGAGAATAGGAGTGGACTTGGGATCGAGAACGCCCGGGCCGTGAAATTCATCCGCGTCAAGCTCCTTTCTCCATTGAGAGGGAAAAGGGGGAAATCGTCGGCTCTCGCCGAAATCGTTTTCCATTGAGCGAACGGCCTTTATTCCCGTATCTCTCCAGAGCTCCAGCGCCTTAGAGCGCTTCCGAGCGGGGTGAGGGGGCGGCAACCTTCCATCCATGCTAAAGCGACACTTGAAACAAGGATAGTTGTAGAGCGGAAGGATAAGGGATCCCGCAGGTGTTTTCAAATTTTTCAGCAAGCCCTATCGTAGGCACGCGCGCGGCAATCGCGGGCGAAAAAAAACGCCTATCCCATCTTGTAGCTGGGGATAGGCGGATAATTTCCAGTAGGGATTCCACGCGTTTGATAGTTTTGGAAAAGGACACTTCTTCCGCTGGGAAGCGTTTTCGGTCCTTCGTCTCCGCATGGTTCTCCGACGCGAGATGCCGGAGAGCGGAGCGCGTCTTCGGGTTGTCTGTCCCATACCCGTGGCGCGTTTCCGACTTTTTCGGCGAACCCTATTTACCGCTGATGACACCGTGTATCTTGAAGTGGCGCGTCATCGCGAATTCGCCGAGTCTGTGTCCCACCATGTTTTCGGTGACGAAGACGTTGACGAATGTTTTGCCGTTGTGGACGTTGAAGGTGTGACCGACGAAGTCGGGCATGATCATTGAGCGTCTGGACCACGTTTTGATCGGTTTCTTCATGCCGCTCTTGTTCATGCGCTCGACCTTTTTGGCGAGATGCTCGTCCACGAACGGGCCTTTTTTCACGGAACGGGACATTATCGTTTTCTCCTGCGTTCGACGATGAACTTGTTGGATGCCTTGTTCTTGTTTCTGGTTTTCTTCCCTTTGGCGAGTTGCCCCCAAGGTGATTGAGGATGTCCGCCACCGCTGGTTTTACCTTCTCCACCGCCCATTGGATGGTCGACGGGGTTCATAGCTACGCCTCGGACATGGGGTCTTTTGCCGAGATGGCGTTTTCTCCCGGCCTTGCCGAGTTTGACGTTCATGTTCTCGACGTTGCCGATCTGTCCGATCGTCGCTCTGCATTCGAGGTGTATCATGCGAATCTCTCCGCTGGGAAGCTTCACTTGGGCGTATTTACCCTCTTTCGAGCGTAGTTGCGCGGATTGTCCCGCCGCCCGGACGAGCTTTCCGCCCCCTCCGGGACGCATCTCGATGTTGTGAATGTCGAACCCCAGGGGGATGTCTTTAAGTTTTAGCGCGTTCCCCGGCTTCATTTCCGCTTTCTCGCCACTGGAGACGGTGTCGCCCACCTTCAACTTGGTTGGAGCCAGGATATAGCGTTTCTCGCCGTCGGCGTAGAACAACAACGCGATGTTCGCGGAACGGTTCGGAGCGTATTCTATCGCGTTGACAATCGCCGGAACCCCGTCTTTGTCGCGCTTGAAATCGATGACGCGGTGTTTGCGTTTCGCCCCGCCTCCGCGGAATCTAGTGGTGACGCGCCCCATGTTGTTGCGGCCGCCAGTGGACTTTTTGCCTTTCGTGAGGGCTTTTTCGGGTTTCCCCTTGGTGATTTCGGCGAAATCCGAAACCGACATACCCCTACGACCGGGAGTCGTTGGATTGTATTTTCTAACTGGCATATCTCGAATCCTCTACTGTTGGGTCGTCAGATGATATTGATTTCGCCCTCGGCGAGGGTGACGATTGCTTTTTTCCAATTCGACTTGCGTCCCTTCGAGGCGGAACGCCCTACGCGTTTCATTTTTCCTCTTCGGTTCATCGTGTTGACCGCGGCGACTTTGACGTCGTAGATGCTCTCAATGGCCTTGGCGATCTCGATCTTGTTCGCCTCGGGATGCACCTTGAACACGTATTTGCTTTCCGTGTCCGCGAGTTCCACACTCTTTTCCGTTATGAGAATCGTTTGTATTATGGAACAGGGGTTTTTCATTTTGCCAGTCTCCCGGAGAACTCCTCCAGCGCTTTTTTAGTGAAGAGTATTTTTTTGCGCAACAAAAGTTGGTACACGTTGACCGAGGCGGCCTTTAGGACGAGGACGTCCTTTATGTTTCCCGATGCTCTAAGGATGTTCTGGTCGTAATCTTCTACGACGACTAGCGCCTTCTCGCCTTTGAGCCCGAGTTTCTCCATCGCCGCTATGAAAGATTTCGTTTTATGGTCCGCGAGTTTCAATTCGTCAACGACGAGGACCGCGTTATCCTCGACGCGTTCGGAGAAGGCTCGCTTGAGTGCCAGTGTTTTTGTTTTCTTGTTGACGTGTTTCGCGAAGGAACGCGGTTTCGGTCCGAATGCCACGCCACCACCTCTCCAGATGGGACTGGCGACCGAACCGGCTCTCGCCGTTCCCCTTCCTTTCTGGCGGAACGGTTTCGCCTTTGTCGCCCTGACTTCGGCCCTTGTCTTAGTGGAGGCCGTTCCGGCTCTGGCGGCCGCGAGATGCGCGACCACGACCTCGTGGACCGCTTGTTCGCCTTTTTCCAGTTCCAGCCATTCCGGTTTGAGCTTGAACTCGCCCTTATCCGCTCCGGAGGCGTCTGTTATTTTCAATGCTTTAGCCATTATGCCACCTTATTTCTTTTTCGCCGCGCGTATGAGCACCGTTCCACCCACTGGGCCGGGGACGGCGCCTTTCACGCATATGATGTTGTCTTCGGCGTCTACCTTCACTATCCTGAGGTTTTGTGAGACGCGTCGGTCGTTGCCCATGCGTCCCGGGAGTTTTTTCCCTTTGAACACTCTGGCGGGGAATTCGCATTGCCCGATGGAACCGGGTTTGCGTTTCCAACCTCCACCGTGGCTGTAACGGCCACCGGCGAAATTGTATCTTTTGACGACGCCTTGGAATCCGCGCCCTTTGGTGTTGCCAGTGACATCGACGAATTCGCCCTCGGCGAACGCCGAGACGTCGAGTTTGTCGCCAGGATTCATTTCCGAGTCGTTCTCGAGTCTGAACTCCTTTATATCGGTTGGCGGGGCGTCTTCGATTCCCGCTGCGCGGCAATGGCCTCTGACGGCTTTCGAGACGTTTTTAGCTTTTCGCGTCCCCGCTCCGACTTGTATGGCGGAGTAGCCGTGTTTCTCTTTTGTTTTGTTTTCGAGGACGACGCAAGGTCCGGCCTGTATGACGGTCACGGGAACGACCGTTCCGTCTTCGGCGTAGACTTGCGTCATGCCTTTTTTCGTTCCTATGAGTGTTTTTTCCATTTTTCTCGAATTCCTTTAAGGCAGCCACGAAGGGCGTGCCGTTCCCTCAACCTATTTTAATAGTTATGAACACGCCCGCCGGGAGGTTCAGCTTTTTCAACTCGTCGACCGTTTTAGCGGTGGGGTTCAATATATCCAGAAGTCTCTTGTGGATTCTGGTTTCGAATTGGTCCATTGATTTTTTGTTGACATGGGGAGAGCGGTTCACGGTGACTCTTTCGATTTTCGTCGGCAACGGTATCGGACCGGCGATAACCGCCCCCGTGCGACGGACCGTCCTAACTATTTCCTGAACCGACTGGTCCAGTATGCGATGGTCGAAGGCCTGTAGCCGTATCCTTATTGTCTGCTGTTGCGTAGCGACACTCATAGTTTTGTCCTCTCGAGAATCTTTTCCTGTGTTTCCATTGGAACCTTCTCGAAATGAGAGGGTTCCATCGAATACGCCGCTCTTCCTTTTGTCAAGGAGCGCAACGCCGTGGCATAGCCGAAAAGCTCCGCCAAGGGCGCGCGGGCGAGTACTCTAGCAGTGTTTGCGTCGGTGTCAACCTCTTTTATGAATCCTCTTCTGGAAGAAATATCTCCGATGACATCGCCCATATGTTCTTCCGGCGTTGTTATCTCGACATCCATGATAGGTTCGAGGAGTGACATACCCGCTTTTTTAGCGGCGTCTTTGAAGGCCATCGAGGCAGCGACTTTGAAGGCCATTTCGGAGGAGTCGACGGGGTGGTGTGAGCCGTCGAGGATGTCGATATGGAGATCCACGACGGGGTATCCCGCCAAAATGCCCGTGCGCGCGGCTTCCCTGAGGCCCTGTTCCACCGCCTTGTGGTATTCTTTGGGGATGTTGCCACCGACGACCTTGTTTTCGACGGTGATTCCGTGTCCGCGCTTTTTCGGTTCCATTTTGATTATGACATGTCCGTATTGTCCACGTCCACCTGTCTGCCTGACGAATTTCGTGTTTGCCTCGGCGGTTTTGTTGACCGCTTCCCTGTAGGCGACCTCCGGTCGTCCGGTGTTCGCTCCGACTTTGAATTCGCGGAGCAATCTGTCCTTTATGATGTCCAAATGGAGTTCGCCCATCCCCGATATGATTGTTTGTCCCGTTTCCTCGTCGGTTCTGACGGTGAAAGTGGGGTCTTCCTCGGCCAATCCGCCCAACGCCGTGAACAGTTTGTCGCGTTCTGCCGCCGTTTTCGGTTCGACGGCGATCGATATCACGGGATCGGGGAAGGACATTGTTTCGAGGATTATGCGTTCGCGTTCGTCGCAGATGGTGTCTCCGGTGGTGATGTTTTTCAGTCCCACCGCGGCGGCGATGTCTCCGCTGTAAACCGCGTCGCGCTCCTCGCGGGAGTTCGCGTGCATCTGCAGGAGGCGTCCGAGGCGTTCTTTTTTATTTGTCCTGGGGTTGTAAACGGTCATTCCTCTGGAAGCGGTTCCGGAATAGACTCTGAAGAATGTGAGTTTTCCGACGTATGGGTCGGACATGATTTTGAAAGCCAGCGCGGCGAATGGCTGGTTATCGCCCACGTGGCGTTCTATTTTCTCTTCGGAATTCGGAGCGGTTCCGGATATCTTCCAGATGTCGACGGGTGACGGGAGGTATTCGACGATGGAGTCGAGCAATGGCCTGACCCCTTTGTTTTTGAAAGCGGAGCCGCATAGGACGGGGGTTATCTCTCCGGAGACGGTCGCCCTGCGAAGGGCTTTCTTCATCTTTTCCGCGTCGGGGATGGAATCCTCGAGGAACATTTCCATCATCTCGTCGTCGGTTTCGGCGAGGCATTCGAAAAGGAAGTGCCTCGCTGTCTCCGTAGCGGCTTTCATGTCGTCCGGAATGTCGGTCGTGTCATGGGCGCCGTCCGCGTCGTTCGAATCGTACATGACGGCTTTTCCGTCGATGATGTCTATGATTCCCCTGAAATTCTCCTCCGCTCCGATGGGGATTTGAAGGGGGACGGCCGTCGCACCGAGCTTGGTGCGGATATCCAGGACCACTTTGTCGAAATCGGCTCCGGAACGGTCCATTTTATTGACGAACGCCAGTGTCGGGACGTTGTATTTACGCGCTTGGCGCCAAACCGTCTCGGACTGGGGTTGCACGCCGCCGACGGCGCAGAACACGGCCACCGCGGAGTCAAGGACTCTGAGAGAGCGTTCGACCTCCGCCGTGAAGTCCACGTGTCCCGGAGTGTCGATGATATTGACTCTGTGGTCGTTCCAGAAGCAAGTGGTGGCCGCGGAAGTTATGGTTATGCCGCGTTCCTGTTCCTGCACCATCCAGTCCATGGTGGCGGTGCCGTCGTGGACTTCCCCGATTTTGTAATTGACTCCGGTGTAGTAGAGTATTCTCTCCGTAGTCGTCGTCTTTCCCGCGTCGATATGGGCCATGATGCCGATATTGCGGACGCGTTCGAGGGGCACGGTTCTGCCTTCCGCTTCTTTGTATTCCCGATTGTCTGTTTTCGTTGACATTGTGCTGTTTTGTTTATTATGTTTCCAGTGTTTTTCCGGGTTCCAGTCCGGTGAACGAAAAAAACGGCCCTTTCCCCCGATTTTCCGCATATGGGAGGGTCGGAGAGATAGGCCGAGCAATAAATGGATTATGTTTTTCCGACGGTGTTTCCGGAGGAGCCGGATCTACCACCTGTAATGGGCGAAAGCTTTGTTGGCCTGCGCCATTTTATGGGTGTCCTCCCGTTTCTTGACGGCCGCTCCGGTATTGTCGAAGGCGTCCAGCAACTCACTCGCCAACGCGCCTGTCATCGGTTGTCCGCTTTTCGCTCTGGCGAATCCGGTGATCCACCTGAGAGCCAAAGCCACTTGTCTGGCTGTGTCGACTTCCACCGGTACTTGGTAGGTGGCTCCACCGACCCGCCTGCTTTTGACTTCCAATCTGGGTTTGACGTTTTCGAGAGCTTGGAGGAAAACCTCGAGCGGTTCGAGATTTTTCTTTTTCGCTTTGATCACGTCGAAGGCCCCGTAGACGATTTTCTGAGCCGTGGACTTTTTGCCCCGTTCCATTATCGTGTTAATCAGGCGCGCCACAAGTTCACTATTGTACTTGACATCTGGAGTCAACTGTCTTTTTACGGCTTTTCTTCTTCTCATATTCGACTTTCCGGTTTCGTGTTCCGCTATCCTAAGCCATCGGAAACTTCCGAAGCTCGGAGATTATCGTCACTTTTGTTTCTTCGCCCCGTATTTGGAACGGCCCTGCTTCCTGGAATCCACGCCCAAGCTGTCGAGAGCCCCTCTGACCACGTGGTATCGTACGCCTGGGAGGTCTCTGACTCTGCCACCCTTGACAAGAACGACCGAGTGTTCTTGGAGGTTGTGTCCTTCGCCACCGATATACGCGGTGACCTCTTCGCCGTTGGTGAGTCGCACTCTGGCGATCTTCCTCAAGGCCGAGTTCGGTTTTTTCGGTGTGCGCGTGGTCACTTGGAGACAGACACCCCTTCTCTGCGGGCATCTGGCCAGCGCGCGCGACTTGCTTTTAGAGGTTTTCCTCTTCCTGCCATGTCTTACTAACTGGTTTATTGTGGGCATATGCCGTTTTTCCTGTTGTTTTCCATTCTTATCGTTCCCCGAATTTGCTCGGGGGCGGGTAAAGTAACGTTGTTTTCGATCAATACAAACCCCGAAGGGAGGAAAAATCGAGTCTAACTTTCCTTCTTCACTACCTCTTCCTCGTCGTCCACCGCTAGAATTTCTTTGGCCGCGTTGAGTTTCGCGGCTTCCTCGGGCGTGAACTGTCCCTCCGATTGTTCGAAAGAAGCTTCCGGTTCAGGCTCGATTTCCTTGCCCAGCTTGACCAACTCGATCTTCTGCATCTCCTTCGTACCCGTCCCGGCGGGAATCAGGTGTCCGGTTATGACGTTTTCCTTGAAGCCGTTCAATCTGTCAACCTTGCCCAGAGTGGCGGCGTCGGTTAGGATCCTCGTGGTGTCCTGGAACGATGCGGCGGAGATGAAACTATCGGTCTCCAGAGACGCTTTCGTTATTCCCAGGAGGAGCGGTTCGGCGTCGGCCGGTTTGCCACCTTGGGCGACGACCCGCAAGTTCTCCTTCAGGAAGTCTTGCTTGTCCACCTGTTCGGCCGCGAGGTATTTCGTGTCTCCCGCGTCGACGACACGGACCTTCTGCAACATTTGACAGACGATCATCTCTATATGCTTGTCGTTGATTTCGACACCTTGGGCCCGGTAGACCATCTGGACTTCGTTCACCAAGTATTCTTGAAGCGCCTGCGGACCGCACACGTCCAAGAGTTCCTGTGGGTTGATGGCTCCTTCCGTAAGCTTCTGTCCTTTTCTGACGAAATCGTTTCTGCCTACGGACAGGTGTTTGTTGACTGGCACCAGATGCTCTTCCGTCTGGTTGTTGTCCGGGTCGCGGATGATAATCTGGCGGCGTCCCTTCGCGACTTTCGCGAGTTCCACGATTCCGTCGATTCTCGCGATTTCCGCGGCGTCTTTCGGTATTCTCGCCTCGAAAAGTTCGGAAACCCTGGGGAGTCCACCGGTGATGTCTTTGTTTTTCGCCGTTTGCCTAGGCATCCTAGCCAAGACGTCTCCGGCTTTGACCGACGCTTTCTCCTCTCTCATTATGAAAGCGCCCGCGGGGAGTATGTAGTTGGCGATGGTTTCGCCTTTTTTATCGGTGAGGGCGATTTGCGGGTGCAAATCCTCGCGGTGTTCCATTACGATAAGGTCGGTTCCTCCGCCTTTCCGCTCTTTGTGGTTCAGCGTCACGCCTTCAATGAGGTCTTGGAAGGCCACCATCCCGCTCTCCTCGGCGATAATCGGAATGTTGTAGGGATCCCAAGCGGCTATTTTTTCGTTCGCTTTGACCTTCGAACCCTCTTTTTTCGGGAGGATGGAGCCGACTGGCAGTTCGTAGCGTTCCAGCTCGTTCCCGTCCTTCCCCTTCACGAGGATGAATCCCGTTTGGTTGACGACGATGATCTCTTTCTTCTCATTCGTCACGCAACGAGCCCTGTCGAGGGCTAACACGCCGTCGTTTTTGGCCGTTATCACGGGGTGCTTGAAGGTGGATGACGCCGTTCCGCCAATATGGAACGTTCTCATTGTGAGCTGCGTGCCAGGCTCTCCGATGGATTGCGCGGCGATGATCCCCAACGCGTCCCCGATTTCCGCCAGTTTGTCGTTGGCGAGGTTTTTACCATAGCAGTTGACGCAAATGCCGTGATCCGTCTCGCAAGTCAACACCGAGCGGAGCAGGACGTTTGTGATGCCACGGTCCTTGAGGTTGTCGGCTATTTCCTCGGTGACGAGTTGATTCGCCGCCAAAAGGAGGTCTCCGTTTTTTCCGCGCGGGTCTTTGATGTCGGCCGCGCTGAATCGTCCCACGATCCGGTCCTTCAACGGCACGATCTCCTCGTCACCCTCGATAATGGGGCTGACAACGATTCCTTTGACCGTGCCGCAGTCCTCTTCTTTGCAGATGAGGTCTTGGGCTACATCGACCAGTTTTCTGGTCATGTATCCGGAGTCGGCGGTTTTTAGCGCGGTGTCCGCGAGTCCTTTTCTGGCTCCGTGCGTGCTGATGAAATATTCGAGGACCGAGAGTCCCTCCCTGAAGTTGGATAGGATCGGACGTTCGATGATGTCTCCCGAGGGTTTGGCCATGAGTCCCCGCATCCCGGCGAGCTGCCGGATTTGGTCGCGGGAACCGCGGGCTCCGGAATCGAGCATGGCGTAAACGGGATTGATATTGTCTGAATCTTCCGGACTCAGCGCCTCGAAAAGGTCGTTCGCCACGCTGTTACTTGTCTGGGTCCAAATGTCGATGATCTTGTTGTGGCGCTCGCCTTCGGTGAGGACACCTTTCTCGAATTGCGCGTGTATCGTTTCGATCTTCTTTCTCGCCGCGTCCAAATGGGACTGCTTGTTTTTCGGTATCACCATGTCCGATATGGATATGGAGAATCCGGCGATCGTGGCGTATTGGTACCCAAGTTCCTTGAGTTTGTCCAAATGCCTCACCGTTTTCTCGCGTCCCGAATGCGAGAAGGAGTTCCCGACCAGGCGTCCGAGACTCTTCTTGTCAGCGGTTTTGTTGAAGAACCCGAGGGAGTCGTCCCAAATCTCGTTGAATATGCAACGTCCTGGGGAGGTGACGATATACTTTGCGTCTTTATCGCCCCATACGGTGTCTTTACCGTAATCCGGGTTCGGAATTCTCACCGCGTCGTGTATCGCCACGCTTTCGGCGTTGAGAGCGGAGAGTACCTCGAAATAGTCTTTGAAGGAGCGAGGGGAGGCGATGTTTTTCGGCTCCACCGTCAGATAATAGGCTCCAAGGGTGATATCTTGGGTGGGAGTCATTATCGGTTTGCCGTTCGCCGGCGAGAATATGTTGTTCGGCGCCAGCATCATCAGTTTCGTCTCGAGTTGAGCCTCGGAGGAAAGCGGGACGTGGACGGCCATCTGGTCACCGTCGAAGTCGGCGTTGTAGGCCGTGCACACCAACGGATGTATCCTTATAGCCGAACCTTCGATGAGGACCGGATTGAACGCCTGTATGCTGAGCCGGTGCAACGTCGGAGCACGGTTGAGCATGACGGGGTGTCCCTTCGTTACCTCTTCTAGGATATCCCAGACTATGGGCTCGCCGCGTTCAATCATCTTCTTAGCGCTTCTGACCGTGTGGACGTCTCCCCGTTCCTTGAGGTGGCGTATGATGAACGGTTCGAAGAGGACAAGGGCCATTTTCTTCGGAATCCCGCATTGGTCCAGATTCAGTTCCGGGCCGACGACGATGACCGAGCGTCCCGAGTAATCGACGCGTTTACCCAAAAGGTTTTGACGGAAACGCCCTTGCTTGCCCTTGAGCATGTCGCTGAGGGATTTCAGGGGACGGTTCCCGGCGCCGGTGACGATGCGCCCGTGGCGTCCGTTGTCCAAAAGCGCGTCCACCGCTTCCTGCAACATTCTCTTCTCGTTCCGGATTATGACGTCCGGAGTCCTGAGCATGAGGAGGTTTTTCAGGCGGTTGTTTCGGTTGATCACCCTTCTATAGAGGTCGTTGAGGTCGGAGGTGGCGAAACGTCCGCCTTCCAACGGAACCAGGGGACGGAGATCCGGAGGGATGACCGGGAGCACTTCCTGTATCATCCATTCCGGCTTCGAAGAGCTGTTTATGAAACCTTCGACCAAGCGCATGCGCTTGGCGAGTTTTTTGCGTATCACCTTGCTTTTCGTGGCGGACATTTTCTCTTGGAGTTCGCCCAGCAACGCGGGGAGGTCCAACCCCCCAAGTATTTCCCTTATCGCCGGAGCGCCCATTCCCGCCTTGAAAGAGTCGCTGTAACTTTCGAGCGCCTCGCCGTATTCTATCTCGTCCAAAGGTTGTCCGACCTTCAGCGGCGTGTCGCCGGGGTCGATAACCACCCAGTCCTCGTAGTAGACGATGCGTTCCAAGGATTTCGCGGTCATGTCGAGCATCAGCCCGATACGACTGGGCATGCATTTGAAAAACCAGATGTGGGTGACGGGAACCGCGAGCTCAATGTGCCCCATCCGTTCGCGGCGTACGCGGGACTGCGTCACTTCGACTCCACAGCGGTCGCAGACGACTCCCTTGTGTTTTATCCGTTTGTATTTTCCGCAGTTACACTCCCAATCCCTTGTGGGGCCGAAAATCCTCTCGCAGAAGAGGCCGCCCTTCTCAGGCTTGAAACTGCGGTAGTTTATCGTCTCGGGATTTTTAACTTCGCCGTGACTCCAAGAACGGATCACGTCCGGCGACGCGACGTTTATGGTGACGGCGCCGAACGAGGAGCTTTCCTCGTGTCCAAGCAGTTCCCTATATGCGTATCTATTATCAACCACGACTTGAACCTCCGCGTGTTATTTTATTTGTTGACCAGGCGTATGTCTATACCCAGGCTCTGCATCTCTTTCATGAGGACGTTGAACGACTCGGGACGGCTGGGCTCCAGAATATTCTGCCCTTTCACCACCGATTCGTATATCCGCGCCCTTCCCGACACGTCGTCGCTCTTGACGGTGAGCATCTCCTGGAGCGTGGCCGCGGCGCCGTACGCCTCGAGCGCCCAAACCTCCATCTCTCCGAAACGCTGCCCCCCGTGCTGGGCTTTTCCGCCAAGGGGTTGTTGCGTCACCAGGGAATACGGTCCCACCGCCCTGGCGTGTATCTTGTTCGCCACGAGGTGGTCGAGTTTCATCATGTATATGTAACCCACGAGAATCCTCTGGGCGAATTTCTCGCCCGTGCGGCCGTCGAAAAGTTCGGTTTTACCGTCGAACTGGTCGCCGTCGAATCCCCAGTTGTAGTCCTTTTCCTCTTTCTTCAGACTAGCGTTGGCTTTTTCCATGAGCTTGACTATGTCTTTTTCCTTTATGCCGTCGAACACCGGACTGGCCACTTTTATGCCAAGAATCTTGGCGGCCCATCCCAAATGGGTTTCCAGCACCTGCCCGACATTCATACGACTCGGAACGCCCAAGGGGTTGAGTACGATATCCACCGGCGTGCCGTCCGCGAGGAATGGCATATCCTCCACCGGAACGATCTTGGCCACGATCCCTTTGTTCCCGTGGCGTCCGGCCATCTTGTCACCAACTTGCAACTTGCGTTTGCTGGCCACGTAAACCTTCACCTTGCGGACGATTTTCGGTTCCGCGCCTTCCCCGGTTTCAAGTCCGTGGATAATTTCGTCGCGTTCTTTTTCCAAAGCCTCTATCTTAGGCGTGTATCTCGCGACTATCTCGTCTATGCTGGCTTTCAGGGAGGACTCCTCCATTCTGTAGCTGCGGAACTTGTTCGCCAACTTGACAATGGAGCTTTTAGCCACTTTCCTGTTGCAGGATATGAGAACCGCGTCCTGTTTAGAGGACGAGTCGTCGTATATCGGGGCGCTGAGTTTTTGACCGAGCATGACAGTCACAAGGTCCTCCACCATCTCCTCGACGAGTTGCGACGTTTCGGTCTTGCAATTGTCTTTCGCTATCTTGATTTGCCTTCTCAATTCCGATTTCGTCAACGTCTGCCGGTTCGGGTCGGAGGAGTATTCAATCCTCACGTCCATGACGATCCCGCCTTTTCCGCTACTAACGACTAGGCTGGAATCTTTGACATCCGCCGCTTTCTCTCCGAAGATGGCGCGGAGTAGTCTTTCTTCCGGAGCGAGTTCCGATTCCGATTTAGGCGTGATCTTCCCAACGAGGATATCGCCCGGTTTGACTTCGGCTCCGAGTCGGACTATGCCGTCGGGACCGAGGTTGCGCAACGCTTCCTCGCTGACGTTCGGAATGTCCCTGGTTATCTCTTCGGGACCCAGTTTTGTGTCTCGAGCGATAATTTCGAACTCTTCGACGTGTACGCTTGTGTAGACGTCTTCCTTGACCAGGCGTTCGCTGAGGACGATGGCGTCCTCGAAATTGTATCCGCACCAAGGCATGAAAGCCACCATGACGTTTTTCCCGAGAGCGAGTTCGCCGTTGTCGGTGGCCGCGCCGTCGGCAATGGGACTTCCGACCGCGACTTCTTGGCCCACCTTGACGAGTGGTCTCTGGTTCATGGAGGTTCCCGCGTTGCTACGGAGGAATTTATTCAGTTTGTATTCGACTTTCTTTTTGCCGGACACCACGACCACGTTGTCCGAGGATACCGATTCGACCACGCCGTCGGTTTTCGAGCGGACGACGGAACGGGAATCGAACGCGACCTTGCGTTCCAGGCCGGTTCCGACCAACGGGGCTTCCGTAGTCAACAGAGGAACGGCTTGGCGTTGCATGTTGGAACCCATCAGGGCCCTGTTCGCGTCGTCGTGCTCCAAAAACGGAATCAGCCCGGCGGCGGCGCTCACCAACTGCTTCGGGGATACGTCCATGAATTGGATATCTTTCGCCGGCAGTTCCTTGAAATCGCCTCCGCCACGAGTCATGATGAGCTTGTTTTTGAATCGCCCTTTCGCGTCTATCTGGGCGTTCGCCTGGGCTATGACGTATCTCTCCTCCTCGTCGGCGGTTAGATACTTGATGTCGCCTGTCACGGCTCCGTCCTCAACCACCCTGTAGGGGGTTTCCAAAAAGCCGTATTTGTTGATTCTGGCGTAGAGGGACATGGAGGATATGAGACCGATGTTAGGTCCCTCAGGCGTCTCGATGGGGCATATCCTGCCATAGTGGCTAGTGTGGACGTCCCGGACCTCGAACCCGGCGCGTTCGCGGCTCAATCCTCCCGGACCCAAGGCGCTGAGACGGCGTTTGTTCGTGAGTTCCGAGAGGGGGTTCGTCTGGTCCATGAACTGCGAGAGCTGGTTTCTAGCGAAGAAATCGCGGACTATCCCCGCCAACGCCTTCGGATTGACCAGTTTTCCCGGAGTTATGTTCGTCTCGTCCGAACTGAGCAACGTCATCCGCTCACGGATGAGACGCTCCGTCCGCGCCAAACCCACGCGGCATTGGTTTTGGAGAAGCTCCCCGACATTGCGGACCCGCCTGTTGCCCAGGTGGTCTATGTCGTCGGGCTTTCCCCCGGAGTTGCGAAGCTTGATCAGGAGCTTCGTCGCCTCCATCATATCCTCTTTGCGCAATACGCGCTCTTTGAGCGGAAGGTTCTGCCCGAAACGCTGGTTGAGCTTGAACCGGCCAACCTCTCCGAGGTCGTACTTGCGCACGTCGAAGAAATATCTGTTTAGAAGTTGTTTCGCGTTGGTGATGCTCGGAGGGTCGCCGGGACGCATCCTCCTGTATATCTCCTTCAGGGCTTCCTCCTCCGTTCTCGGAGGGTCTTCCCTGAGGCATTTCACAAGGTAGTTGTCGCCGTCGGGAATGTGCGCCACAAGCACCTTCTTGACTCCCGCGTTTTGGAGTGACTGCAGACGGGACTCGTTGATTTCCACCAATTCCTCCAGGACGAGCTCCCCGTCGGAGCCGACGATGTCGTCGACGGTGTAGTAGGACTCGATATTATCCAATCCGACCTTCAATAGCTGGGCGACGCTCATCGTCTTCACAGTGTGGACGTGGGAGAGGATATCTTTGTTCGTTCCGTAGCCTATGGCGCGGAGAAACGTGGTGATGAGAAACTTTCTGCGACGGCGTTGCCTGTCCAGATAGATGTTGATTAAATCCTTGGTGTCGAATTGCACTTCCATCCATGAGCCGCGGTCGGGAATGATCCGGAACGAATAGAGGGTGGCTCCGCTGGAATGCTGGTTGGTTTCGAAACAGATCCCCGGAGAACGGTGGAGCTGGCTGATTATCACGCGTTCGACGCCGTTTATGACGAAGGTGCCTTGCTCGGTGATGATTGGCATCTCGCCGATGTAGACTTCCTCCTCCGCCACCTCGCCGCCTTCTTTAACCAAATGGAAGGTCGCGTGCAGGGGCGCGCTGTAGGTGTCGCCGTCTTTTATGCAGTCGATGATTTCCTTGTTCGTATCGCCTATACGATAAAAGGCGTACTCGAGCGTCAACTGACCGTCGAAACTCTTTATTGGAAATATCTCGCTGAATACCTCGTGGAGTCCTCCCTTCCTTTTTTTGGAGGGAACGTTCCTCTGTAGGAACTGCTCGTAGGAATCAACTTGGACACTTATGAGGTCCGGGATGTCCAAGACATCCACGTACTGCCCGAAATTCTCGCGATCTGCCATTGGTGCTCCTGTAGGAGATTTGCTCTAGACTAGATGGAACCCGCTGGGCTGTCAGCCCCGGGCGTGGCGTCGCCGGCCGCCCCACTGCTATGGCGGGGCGCACCGGCTTCAGACGGTTCGTTCCCTACTTGAGTTCGACCGTCGCTCCAGCCGCCTCGAGCTTGCCTTTAAGCTCTTCGGCTTCGTCTTTTGAAACGCCTTCCTTGATGGGCTTGGGGGCGCTTTCGACGAGGTCTTTGGCGTCTTTGAGTCCAAGACCGGTTATCGTCCTGACTTCCTTGATCACGGCGATTTTGCTTTCGCCGAAGGACGCCAACACGACATCGAACTCGGTTTTTTCTTCAGCCGCTTGAGCGTCGCCACCAGCTGCGGGAGCGGCCGCGGCAATCGCCATGGGAGCGGCCGCCGTCACACCGAGGCGGTCCTCTAGAGCTTTCACCATCTTCGACAATTCGAGAACGGTGAGATTTTCGACATACGAGATGAATTTGTCCATCTCTTCCGACACTTCTACTTTTGCTTCCTCGGACATGTTATGGCACCTCCATTTGTTCCGTGGGTTTTCAGTTTATTGCTTGAAAGGTGGCGCGGTCTCCGCGTCACCCGTTTTCCTTTTTGTTTTTGTAAGCGTTCAAGACGTTCATTATCTCCGTCGCCTTGGCGTTCAACGCGCTGACTAGATTGCGCGACGGGGCTTCCATCACCCCTAGCAACTGGCCGAGAAGTACTTCCCTTGACGGGAGCGACGCTATGGCTTTGACATCCGCCGGGGAAAGGGTCGATCCGTCCAGCAGCCCGCCCTTGGGCGACACTATGTCGGCACCCTTGCCGAAGGCGTCGATGACTTTCGCAACCTCTCCAGGGTCCCCATTTCCGGAAACCAACGCAGTGTCGCCGACGAAATTCAGTCTGGAGAACTCCTCCATCCCTTCTTTCTCCGCCGCCTTGCGGATGAGACGGTTCTTGAGAACGCGGCATTCGGCCTCCTTGTCGGCCAGTTTTTCGCGCAAATCCGAGAACGCCGCCACATCGAGTCCCTTGTAGGAAATAAGAAACAGGAAATCGGCGTTTTTCAGAACTACGCCTATATCCTCGACCATTTGTTTTTTCTCTATTCTCATGATGCCGCCTTCGAGAAGTCTTTTATGTCCACCGCGACGCTTGGGCCAATAGTGGCCGACAACGCGCATTTCTGTATGAAAACCCCCTTCGACGTCGCTGGCCTGGCGCGCAGGAGCGCCTTTATCACCGCGGAGAAATTCTCGGCCAAGTCCTCAACGGGGAAAGAGAGCCTCCCTATTGGAGCGTGGACGCAACCACCCTTGTCGTTGCGGAACTCCACCCTGCCCGCCTTCGCCATCTTGACGGCTGACTCAACATCGTCGGTGACCGTTCCCGTCTTGGGGTTAGGCATCAGGCCGCGGGGGCCGAGAACCCGCCCCAAAGGACGAACCAATTTCATCGCGTCGGGAGTGGCCACGAGCACGTCGAAATCCAACCAGCCATCTTTTATCTTGGCCACGAGGTCTTCCATGCCAACATGGTCGGCCCCGGCCGCTTTCGCTTGGTCGGCCGCGTCCCCGGAGGCTACCACTGCCACGCGGGTGTCTTTTCCAACGCCCTTCGGAAGAGGGACCGCTCCCCGTACGTTCTGGTCGGATTGCTTCGGGTCGATGCCGAGCTTAATCGCCAGATCCACGCTTTCGTCGAATTTCGCTCCAGGCGCGCTCTTCAACGCCTCCAAAGCCTCCGTCAAAGCGTAGACTTTCGATTGGTCTATCTTCTCGGCGCGTGATTTGTATAATTTGCTTCTACGCATCTTTCACCTCGATCCCCATGCTACGTGCCGTGCCTTCTATTATCTTCATAGCCGCCTCGTCCGTCCTCGCGTTCAGGTCGGCCATCTTCGTCTTGGCTATTTCAAGAACCTGGCTTCTAGTTACGGATCCGACGATTTCACGCCCGACCTCGCCGGAGCCAGCCGCCAGCCCCGCCGCCTTTTTCAGCAGCGCCGCCGCCGGAGGCGATTTCATCACGAAGGTGAACGAGCGGTCCTGGTAGACAGTTATGACCACCGGGATGATCGTCCCCGACTTGTCTTGCGTCGCCGCGTTGAATTGCTTGCAGAACTCCATGATGTTGATGCCTGCCTGCCCGAGGGCTGGACCCACAGGAGGCGCGGGATTCGCCGCGCCCGCCGGTATCTGCAATTTTATCTGGCCCGTCTCTTTTTTCGCCATCACCAACTCCAATCAAATTTCGTTCAATCCGGCTTCCAACGCGGGAGCCGGTCCCGCAAATCCTCAGACACCGCGCTCAACCTGCCAGAACTCCAGTTCCACAGGCGTGGAGCGTCCGAAAATCGCCACCAATATCTTGAGCTTCCCGCGCTCCGGGTCTATACCTTCTATGGCTCCCTCGAAGTTCTCGAAAGCGCCATCTTTTATCCTTACCATCTCGCCAACCTCGAAATCTATCTTCGGACGGGCCTTCTCTCCCGATCCCTCCGCCTGCTCCAAAAGATCGTCTATCTCATGCTGCGGAAGGGGAACGGGCTTGTCTCCGCGACCTACGAAACCAATGACTCCCTGCGTCTGGCGCAGGAAATACCAAGCCTCCTCGTCCAGCTTCTTCGTCTCCTGGTCGTAAAGATCCATCCTCACTAAAATGTAGCCCGGAAAAAATTTCCGCGTCGTCGTGGTCTTTTTTCCCTGCCTAACCTCGGAAACCTGTTCCGTGGGAATCAGTATCTCGTGTATTTTCTCTTTTAGAGCGGTCTCGTTCTCGAGATGCTTCCCTATCGTGTTCTTAACCTTGTTCTCGTGCCCGGACAACGTGTTCACAACGAACCATTGCCCTTTCGAACGGTCGATAGTGGGCTCCGCAAGCTCCTCCGACGCGGATCCCTCCGCTACGGCCTCCGCATTCGCCACTTCCGTGTTTTCGAGAGATTCTTCCATAACTTCCACGCTCTATTGCGCTCGTTCCGCCTCCAAACGGCGTTAGCTGTTCGTGAAGAGGTTGAGCAGATATATGTTGACCTGATCGACCACCGCGACGAACACCGCGAGAACCGTCACGGAGACAATCACCAACAAGGTGGATTCCGTCAACTCGTTCTTAGAAGGCCAACTGGACTTCTTGAGCTCGCTGACGGTGTCTGCCGCGAAACCTTTTATCCTAGCGATGAATTCGCCCATGAAACACACCAAACGCCGTTGTCCGTCATTATCCAAGCCCCCGTCTCCGTCTCCGGCGTTTTTCCAGACGGCTTTGAGGGCGAAAATTGGCAGGTGAGCTGAGACTCGAACTCAGAACCTTCGGTTTTGGAGACCGATGCACTAGCCAATTGTGCTACTCACCTGCGATCCGATCCAGCGTTCGGGGACGCAGGCAAAAATCACTTGGTCTCCCGATGTAGCGTATGCTTGCGCTCGAACTTGCAAAACTTCCTTTTTTCCAGCCTGCCGGGCGTGTTGCGCTTCTCTTTCATCGTCGTGTAGTTGCGCCTTTTGCACTCGGTGCAAGCCAAGGTTATCATTTCTCTCGCCATACCTGCCGCCAGTTTTTTTACGATACGCCTTTTCGCATGAAACACCCCGGACAATCGAACCCGACCGTCCCGGGGCGTTTCCCCTTGTAACGGGGGGGCGCCCAATTCAAGGCGCCCTCCACATTGACGCGTCTACTCTATAATCTCAGTCACACGTCCCGACGCTACCGTCCTGCCTCCTTCGCGTATGGCGAAGCGCAATGTCTTCTGCATAGCGATCGGAGCGATCAACTCGACGATCACCTCGGTGTTGTCGCCAGGCATGACCATCTCGGTGCCTTCCGGCAACGTGATCACTCCCGTGACGTCGGTCGTGCGGAAGTAGAACTGCGGCCTGTAGTTGGTGAAGAACGGCGTGTGGCGTCCTCCCTCTTCCTTCGACAGAACGTAGATCTCCGCTTTGAACTTCGTGTGCGGAGTGATGGAACCCGGCTTAGCGAGAACCTGTCCGCGCTCGACGTCGTCTTTCTTCGTGCCGCGGAGGAGGCAACCAACGTTGTCGCCGGCGCGTCCCTCGTCGAGAATCTTACGGAACATCTCGACTCCCGTGACGGTTGTCTTGACTGTGTCCTTGATCCCGACGATTTCGATTTGATCGCCAGTTCTGACAATTCCGCTCTCGACTCGTCCGGTGACGACCGTTCCGCGTCCCTCGATGGAGAACACGTCCTCGATCGGCATCAGGAAATCCTTGTCGATATCTCTAGCGGGCTCGGGAATGTAGGAATCCACGGCGTCCATCAATTCGAAGATGCACTCGCAATCCGCTCCCTCTCCACCGGATTCCATCGCCTTGAGGGCGGAACCCTTGATGATCGGGATGTCGTCGCCCGGGAAATCGTAGACGGAGAGAAGTTCGCGAACTTCCATTTCCACGAGGTCGATGAGCTCGGGGTCGTCGACTTGGTCGGTTTTATTAAGGAACACGACCATCGCGGGAACGCCAACCTGGCGGGCCAGGAGGATATGCTCGCGGGTCTGAGCCATAGGACCGTCCGTGGCGGCGATAACCAATATCGCTCCGTCCATTTGCGCCGCGCCAGTGATCATGTTCTTCACGTAGTCGGCGTGTCCGGGGCAGTCGACGTGCGCGTAGTGACGGTTCTCCGTCTCATACTCGACGTGGGCCGTGTTGATCGTGATGCCACGCGCCTTTTCCTCTGGGGCGTTGTCTATCTCGTCGTAATTCTTGACTTCGCCTTTGCCTGATTTCTTGGTGAGGGACATCGTGATAGCGGCCGTGAGCGTCGTCTTCCCGTGGTCGACGTGCCCAATCGTTCCGATGTTCAGATGCGGCTTATTCCTCTGAAACGTCTCTTTTGCCATTTTTTTCCTCCTGCAAATGGTTACAGACGATTTTGTCTAAAACACACTTTTTTTTCTCGTTTTTTCAATTTGGAGCCCACAACCGGACTTGAACCGGTGACCTCGTCCTTACCAAGGACGCGCTCTACCGACTGAGCTATGCGGGCTCGAATCAAGCTCAAATCCAGTCTAGGACAAGGCAAAACGAGCACGGAATATACCCTAGAGTGCTACCTTGTCAATGCGAATTCACGAAAAAAACCATTTTTTTCGCAAAAAACCCGCAACGAGTTGAACTTTAAAAAGTTGCGTTGCGTCCAAACCGGCTTTTCAATTCCTATTCAGTTTTTAGAAAAATCTATATATTTTCACCCCAGTCCGTCTCCTTTCGAAAACGGGCGGAGACCAAACTTCGCCTCGTGCTTGCGGGAAGCGTTTCCCGCGCCTCCTCCTCGAACCCTGGGGTTCTCATTCCCCCCGTTCCGCTACGCTAGCGCCGCTTTCCGCGGCGTCGAGTTCCAAACTTCGTTTGGTGCTCGGGGGGGGATTCGAACCCCCACGGGTTGCCCCACATGGCCCTCAACCATGCGCGTCTGCCAGTTTCGCCACCCGAGCATTGTGCCTTCCATCCCCGAAAGGGTGTGTATTTTACTATCCCACTCGTCATTTGCAACCGGTTTTTCAGGAAAATAATCGAGAGGCGCGTTCGCTCGTCCGGAATGGCTTGTCTTGCGCCGTCCATGGAGTATTGTTATCCCTGTGGTTTTCAACCATTGGTCTTTCGAGACGCAAGAGCCCCCTTCGGGGCAGACTAGGAGCGTATGAAAAACGTTGCGGAAAAAAAATGGTCCTACATTTCGCTGTCGGTGGCGCTTTCCACCCTCGTCCACGGATTGTTGATTTTACTCATTCTTAGCCTCCC
>Ga0256913_10000444_pt1 | contig 21280 bp, 23 predicted proteins | sample Axial_MatmetaG_FD_185970 | JGI IMG/M metagenome (GOLD analysis project Ga0256913, IMG submission 185970) | Deep-sea worm associated microbial mat communities from Axial Seamount, Juan de Fuca Ridge, Pacific Ocean - Axial_Mat | ecosystem: Environmental > Aquatic > Marine > Oceanic > Microbial... | reverse complement strand
GGCGGTGTAACATCTTCTCTTATTAATGTTTGGGTTTTAGATACATTATCAGATGCCGCAGAGATATATTACAATAATGACTATATCATACTTGAAAGTTCTTTGTCAGCCGATACATTTTCAGAAGGTGGATTGGAGGCTTCCGAATTAAAAGATCTTTTTGATGATAATAGAGAGTAAAGAATTAATTGTATAGTAATTCTCGTCGGCTGAAGCCGACCCTACAACTTCTTGACAATTTAAACTTTTGCGACGGGGCTGAAGCCTCCGGCTCCTTTGGCTTTTAGGCTCCATCTTGCAATATCTGAATTTAGACCTTGCTCTATGCGAGATTTTGCCGGCGACTAAAGTCGATAAAGATTAACTATCGCCAAGATCTGTTTTGGTAATTTAGTCTCTCGTATACATTCCCACCGAGACGGTGGGAATGAGAGAAACTTTTTACCCCTTTTTTTAAGTCACTGTTGATAGTTTCAGGCTTTGTGACATTCATGGCTATCTCACAAGTACTGGCGGGAGAAGAATTCGTGGTGACTGAAGGTGCTCAGGTGACAATGATAACTCATTTAGCATTTTTCTTCATCACAGTGTCAGATCCGCAATTCACTTCGCTATGTCGCTTCCAAAGATCGTTCAACATCTTCTCGATAAAGTCAGTAAGATGGTTTTGTGGTGGTTGATTTTGAGATATAGGAGGGAGAGTGGTTTCAGAGTAAAAAAAAGCCTGCGGGGATATGGCGGCCCCGCAGGTCATTCAAAAAGGAGTAACCCGTTTTTTCCCTGGCTTATACAAACATCAAATCGTCGCTCAATCCGCTGGAATCTACATCGTGACCGACATGGTTATCGCCTTCTACAACGGCAAGCAGTTTCAACTCATCGGCCGAGACCTGGTTGGGAGTACCATCCTGCTCTACATACATATATATGGCACTGCTACTATTACCTTGAGCCACAATCAATCCTCCAAAACCGGAATCGGAAGCTACCTGAAGGACATTGACATTGGCGATCACCTTGTCGAGATCGACTATCTCATCGTCGAGGAGTCCCGTCTTGTTGTGAGTCATGACCAAAACATTGGCATTGGCTGTAGTGGAGGAAAAGTCTACCGACTGATCCGTTCTGACTGCGAGATTACTTCCCGCTCCTATACCGAGGGCATCTATAGCGGTGAAATCCGCATGTCTGAATGTAAGGATATCCCCTACTGCCGCTGAATCGGAGTTTGCACTCACGAATCCGGAAATGGTATCGTGAACATCTGTCTCACCCGCGTCACTACCATCGTTCGGACTGCCGAAGAGTACTCTGACCTGCTCGGTAGAGCTATCTTCATGATCTATCTCTATATAGTCGGCACCGGCATTTCCCTGAATGACATAACTCGTATCTCCGGATTTGCCGTGGAAGAGGACTTCATCGTCTCCCGCACCAAGGAATACATCCGGTGCATCTCCGCTCCTACCCTCATCTGCGAATACCTCGACATGAGCGCTTCTATCCGATGTGACCGTACCGGCCCTGAATATAGCTATACTATTGGCTACACCACCGTCTCCATCTCTGATGATGAACTCCGTACTACCGTCATCGGCCTGACCCACCAGAGCGTTCGTAGCTATGAAACTGTCACCCGCATCATCGGTGAGATAATCTATCGTATCTACCAATGCCACTCTACCTGTGAGATTGAATCCTCCCAACGCTACAGCAGTCGAATCTGCGGCTACGCTATGGTTTACATAGAGAGTGTCGTCTCCGCTACCGCCTATTATTCTGTCATCGTCGTTGAGCGAATTGGTGTTGTCGAGTGCGGACTCTCTGAAATAGAAACTGTCGTCTCCACTTCCACCCTCGACACGCGTGCCGGTGAGAATCACACCAGTCTCTTCGGATGAAACGAGTGTATCGTCCCCATCACCAAGCTCGTAAGTCGTCACACCATTCGTATAGAAGGCTTTCGTTATGACATCGTCACCCCATCCTGTAACTACGGTAGTCACACCTTTGTAATCGACATTCGAAAATTTGACGGGGTCTGCCGTATTGAATCTCATTACCTCTATATTCTGGATACCGGTATTGTTGACCTGAGCCCTGAGGGTACTCTTCTCGTTACTGATACCGAAATCCATCACAAGTTCATCGATCCCGCCCTGACCGTCGGCGGAATCGCTACCTTCCATATAGCTGACAGTGGAAGCGTGAAAGACATCGTTGTCTTTAGTACCTACGAGATCGTTGTTACCCGATGTATATTCGAGAGACTTCACCACCTCCACTTTGGGGTTGGCGGAGATCATATTGACCTTTACATTGTTCGTAGTCAAAATCCTTACCGCGCCATTCGCGATATTGCCGGAATCGAGTTTGGATGCATCTATATCGAGTACACTACCCGCAGCTATATCGGGATCCACTACAATCGTCAATGTCTGAGCGTCGGCTACACCGTTGGCCACTCTACTCGACTGCAGAACCATATCGTTGTCGATATTTATCTGCCATCTCTGCTGAGACGAAGAGTCGGTATCGAGTCTCAACACCTCTACACCATCAATGTTTTTGAAATCTTCAGCAGTGACATTGGCTCCATTCTTGATGACGACAGTGTCGTTGACACCGGCACCGAAATCCAGATGAGCTCCACTGTTGATAGTGGCATCGTCGGCTACGACAGTATCGTTGTATTTGCCCCCCTCGAGTACCAGCTTCGCTGTAGAGAAGTGATCGATATTTGTAATATCTATCGTATGGTCTCCGGTTGCCAATCTCGTATCTACCGTCAAATCGTTATCGGGGGAGAGAGAGTCTATCAGGTTTTGAGTGAGGTAGACTTCACTTCCTGCCGATTTGAGTTTGAATGTCTCTATGGAAGATACCTTCTCGGACTCAGATTTCATCACGAAATCTTTTTCGAGGAGGACAAGAGTATCACTTCCGTCACCGCCATCTATCATATCTCCTACCGTCAAACCGTTGGTATGCAGACTCAATCTGTCGTTTCCGGCACCGAGATTTATTACATCGTTGCCCATACCCGCTTTGAAAATATCGTCACCATCACCAAGATCCACGATGGCATCTCTTTTGACGAATATATCGTTTCCATGTCCACTACCTGGTATATCGGTATACATCGAAATCACATCGTTACCGCTTCCGGTATAGACTTCGAGCTTATCCGATCTACCCGTATCGGTCGCACTTACACTATTAGCGGAGAGATCGAGGTTGACTCTACCTTCAAGCGCCCTGGAATCCACCATATCCAATGTTCTCGCAAGAGCGTCTTCGATCTTGAAATTCTGATCTCCGGAGATATTGAGTGTCTTTATTTCGCTATCCAGAGTCATGATGGTGTTGGCGGAACCTTTGGAAACGACATTTATCGTCTCGATTCCATCATCGTTCGTACTTCCGACTCTGACTACACCGGCGTTCGCATTGCTGTTGCCTATCATCGTAACGGTGATCTCATCATTGTCACCGGCTACGACCGCATCCTGAAAATTGAGAGCGACCGTTACATTGTTTGGAGCGGTAGCCGTCAGATTTTCTATTTCGAGATCGGCGAGTTCGGTCACTTGAGAAAATGTAACATCACCTGTACTGTTTATAGTGGAGAAGGTTTTTATACCGTCACTACCGGACATATCGAACTGTATATTGGCTCCATTGTCACTGGTGACCTCGATATTCTCTATATTGTGGAGTTCGAAAGCACTGTGATTAGCATCTTTGTTACTGAAATACTTGAGTACATCAGTATCACCTTTCCCATCTACGACATCACCCATATTCAGAGTGGCGCTCGTCGCATTGAACTGATCTTCTCCCTTGGTTCCATCGATATTGTCCTGCTTCACACTCAGGTACTTGATATTTCCCGTGGGCATATCGAGAATCGGATCTCCCGCATCGGCTATAAACTCTTTTACATAACCCATGGCCTCCATCTCATCGTGGATACTCTCGGTCTGCTCATTTACGCTCTTGAGGTACTCTCTCGCAGCATCTATATCCGCCTGGCCGGCATATGTAGCCAACAGATCCTGTCCATCCAGATCGGGATCTATCGCTTTCGTAAAGTTCATCGCCGACTCTATCTTGTTGGAGAGTATGACCGCATCTTCGTTCACGGCTCCATCGATGATGTTGAGCATAATGGTCGCTGCGGTAAATTTACCCTCTTTGAACCCATCCATATAGAACTTTTTACCCTCTGGGTCGGCATCTCTATTGAAAGCGGCTCTATATATCATATCTATGACATCGCCGATAGTATCGTCGTTTATCTCTCCGTAAAGAGAGTGTGCCTCTTTGGAGTTACCGAAGGCGTTGACCACCTGATCGACATTCCCGTTGGAGTTCTCATAATATTTTTCCCAGAAAATCAACCCATCACTGTCAGCGGGCCTCTGGTAGTAGGCTATATATATCGCCTGTACTTTTTCTTTGTTGGTGTATGCCATATCCATCCTTTTTGAAAGATTTTCCATAAATCGGTCTTGCGACCACCTTAGTCCATTTATGTTCATATTATTATATATAGAGTTTTTTGAGACAAAGCTTTATTTTCATTAAAAAATATGAGATTTTTGGGGAAATAGCCGTTCTTTACTCAATTATGTTTGAAATCAGACGGAAAAATTGGATATTTTATAAGAATTTATAATATAAAGTGGTATGAACAGTTGTTTATATGGCCCGAAAGGGCCAAAAAGCGAAAATCAGGCTCTACTTCCGGGCTTGACCGCTTCACTTCCCTCCGCACACATAGGGCACTCATCGGGAGAGAATATCTCGAATTCGAAATCTGCGAGAGCGAAGAGCGGTCTGTCGGCAGGAAGTTTACACTCAGGGGAAGGCTCTTTGCCACTTCCATCTCTGCTACAGAAACCTCTGTTGGCCAAAGCCGCGAAAGCCACCACTTCTCCCCCGAGTCCCTCTATAACTTCGCAAGCCTCCATGGCCGAACCACCGGTAGTGATGATATCCTCACATACCAGTACCTTCTCGCCTTTGGATATCTCGAAGCCTCTGCGAAGCTGCATCACCGACTCTTTTCTCTCCACGAAAATAGAGCGAACGCCCAACGCCCTGGCCAGTTCATAACCCGCCAGTATCCCACCGAGTGCGGGAGCGCATACGGTATCCACCTCTACTCCGCTCTTTCTCACGAGGTCAGCGAGTGCCTCCGCCAATATCCCTGCCCTCTTGGGGTCCTCGAGCACTTTGGCGCTCTGGAGGTAGAAACGGGAGTGGTTGCCACTCGAGAGTATGAAGTGCCCCTCCAACAGGGCTCCGGAATCTCTATATATCTTCTCTATGTCCATCTCAGACTCTCATGATATCGGCTTCTTTGCCTTTGAGAGACTCATCCACTTTCGCGACGAAATCGTCGGTGAGTTTCTGTACTCTATCGAGAGCTCTCTTCATCTCGTCTTCGCTTATCTCTTTGTCGTGCTCGAGTTTCTTTATCTTGTTGTTCGCATCCTTGCGGACATTCCTGATAGCCACTTTCGCTTTTTCGGCCATGCTTTTCGCCTGCTTGACTATCTCCTCTCTCTGCTCGACCGTCATCGGAGGGAAAAAGAGTTTTATGAAATCTCCGTCATTATTGGGGTTCACACCGATATTGGCTTCCTGGATAGCCTTCTCTATGGCGCCGAGCATCGATTTTTCCCATGGATTTATAGCTATGGTAGTGGCATCCTGCACGATGACACTACCGACCTGATTCAGAGGTGTCGGTGTACCGTAATAGTCGACCTTTATATGATCGACTATGTTCGTAGTCACTTTTCCCGTCCTGAGAGTCCCGAACTCCCTCTTCATCGCCTCTATGCTTTTTTGCATATGCTCTTTCGCATCGTCGAGTATGTTTTCTATCATTATCTCCCCCTTGCTTCTATGGTTTTGATACGCGGAGACACGACATCCATCGCACCCCAATCGAATATTTCACTACACTCGCCATACGGAGAGACTCCGTCTCACCCGAAACGAACCGTCACTTACCCTCTGCAGGTGCCGTAGGCGCGGTGGGCGCCACGGGTGCTTTGGGTGCCTTGGGAGCCGATGCCGGAGCGGGCACTTTAGGCACGGACTTACCGGCTCCATCCACCATTTCGGTTACGGAGCTGACATTTTCCTTGTTGTAGAGATACCCCAGTACAAGGGTATTCGCCACGAAAACGAGAGCCAGTATGAAAGTCGCTTTGGCCAGGAATCCCGTTGGGCCCTTCGCTCCGAAGAGCGATTCGTTACTGCCACTATATGCGCCAAGCCCTATGCTGGCGCTCTTCTGCAACAGAATCGTTATGGTGATAACTATCGCCAGCACTATCTGCACGATCATCAATGTCGAAGTCATATATTCATTCTCCAAATCAGTGGAATAAATTTTATATTTGGGTGACTGGAAGTTCCCTTAGGATATAATTCGGCGATTATATCTAAAAAATATGAAATGCAGATAAATGAATCCCGTCATCCAGTTTTCCAGAAATGCGAAGAGTTATAGAGACTACAGTACTATCCAGCGAAGAGCCGCTCGCAAACTGGTCGGATGGGGTCTGGAGAGAGGGGCGGGAGAGAGAGTCGTGGATCTCGGATGCGGAGATGGTGCCATCTACGAAGCGCTTTGCGAAAGAGATGCCGAACCTTCTCTATTCGTCGGAGTCGATCTCTCCGAGAAGATGCTCTCCCTTCATCCATCAGGAAACGGTATACGACTGCTCACCGGTGATTTCGACGACCCCCGACTACTGGAAAATCTGGCGCATCACCGTTTCGACACTCTCTACTCCTCATCGTCACTGCAGTGGAGTAGAGATATCGATACCATAGCCCCTCTCATCGGCGGGATATGTGACGGAATATATCTTTCCATATTCGCCGATGGCACTTTTCGTACATTCAGAGAATTTGCCGGAGTTCCATCACCGATACCATCCGCACGGAAGATACTCCATACACTCGATACCCATCTCAATCTCGTAAAAGTGGAAAAGGTACTCTGGGAGATGCATTTCGAAAATAGAGAGGATATCCCCAGATATATCAAGAGAAGTGGGGTCAGTGGCGGTAGAGCGTCATTGGGATATTCGGAAGCGAAAAAGCTCTTCAGCCACTACCCATACGACACTCTAGAGTTCGAAATACTATTTATCGAGGCTCACGGACCGAAGAGTCGATAGAGGAGAAGAGTCTCTTCTCTATGGCATAGAGCTCGTATCTGATACTCTTGAAAAGAGCCGAACCCGAAGGCTCGAAAAGTTTGAACGCCTCTTCGAGTACTCTCGCCGACTCTTGGGTACGGGCGAAATTGGCGGAGAGCAGGTCGTTCGGAGACTCTCTCCTCATTTCACTCTCCGTGGACTCCCGACATACATCGGACTCTATATCTCTATACCTCAGCCTATCTCTGCTTTGCAGGTCTGAGACCGAGTGTCTGAGATTTTTGATCGAATATGCCGTCTGCGCATCGTCGAGGATGTATCTCGCCACATCCTCGACCACTCTCAACCCCTCCCGCAGTCGGTTCAGGTTGGCATCGACGAGCCTCTCCAGCTTTTCGTCATACCCCTCAGTCATCACTCGCGAGGCCGAGAAGCTGAAGAAGAGAGACGAACATATTCAGAAAATCTATGTAGAGCGTCACAGCCGCATCTACCGGCGAATCATAGGCACCGTTGGCGATATTCTGGGTATCGTATATGGTAAAGAGCCCGAACAGCAAAAGTATCCCAGCGCTGATGAGTATCTGCATCATCGAGCTCTGAAGCAAAAAGATATTGATCAGAGACATGATGAAAATTACAATCATCGTGATGAACAACGGCTTTCCCCAGCTTGAAAAATCACTTTTGCTATTGATGGCGAATACACTCAAAGCCCCGAAAAGAACCGCCGTCATCAAAAATGCATTTCCTATCAGAGCCCCTTTGCCCATACCTATCAGAGAAGTGACCATCGGTACCAACGAAACTCCGGTCAGGAAGGTAAAGAGAAAGAGCATGAAAAGGTTCAGCCCCGGCTTGCCTCTGGAGAGGGAGAGTCCGAAGAACAGTACCAGCATCTCAGCCCCGAAAACGAGCCATCTGGCATCGTATACGGCTTGAGCAAACGGCATGGTGAGATATGCACCCAGCGCCGCAGTCACCATACTGGCTCCAAGAAGTTGATATGTCTTTTTCAAAAATGATACGCGACTGTCGCTAATGGCGGCAGAACCCGCCTCCTCGACTCCTCTGGCATAGTTTCTATCATACAGTGACATCTATATACTCCTATTTATAAAGTTTTTTAGAACTTGTAATATACCAAAATATTATAATGGAAAGTAAACGAAAATGGAAATGAACCATCCGTATCTATCTTTCCATACCGATTCGTTACATAACGAATCGCTTTATCCAAACAGTGACGCATCTTTATCGTCAATATCCTCCAGCCTTTTCAGATGGAAACTTCTTCTGTGTATGGGAGCGTATCCCAGCCTCCCTATCGCCTCTATATGAGAGGTCGTCCCGTACCCTTTGTGGGATGAAAAGTCGTAATCTCCATAAATGGCATCGTAACCCGATACGATTCTATCCCTGAAAACTTTGGCCACGATGCTCGCCGCTCCCACTTCGGCCACCTTGCCATCGGCTTTTATCAATGTCTCTATCCCATCCACGCCGAAAGATGAATTCCCATCGAATAGAAATCCATCCGCCACTCCGTCGAAATAGGCTCTAATCTCCAGTAGAGAAGAAGATATCGATTTCGACAATCCATATCTGTCGATATCCCATGCTTCGGTCAGGACGATATGGACGATAGAGCTCTCCATTATGCGACGATACAGTATCTCCCGTCTCCGCTTCGAAAGTTTTTTGGAGTCGTCGATTCCCTCTATCTCGTCTAACAGTACGACCCCCGCGACGACGAGAGGTCCCGCTATCGAACCTCTCCCAGCCTCATCTATTCCACATAGGGTCGTTTCATACCCATAAGAGTCGTCGGTTTCGAAAAGAGAACCCATTTTATCATCCCTGTTAATTATCCATTTACCGCCCATTGTCCGATAGTTAACGACAATCATATATACTTGCATTATCCGAAGATTGGTGCGGGTCAATCTTCAGAGACTCCTTGTTTGGCACAGGAAAAGAGAGTTAATGAAATGTCTTTTCCTGTGTTTTTTATTTTCCCAAAAAACTCAATATTCACTATCTATTTATCATCTTGGATTTTTATATCGTATCTCTATATACAAAGAAGATAGAGTCTCAACTCTCTCTATCCTCTGCCAACTTTTCGAAAAACAGATATACGGATTCATACCCGAGTCGTCTCGCGTAATCTCCTGCGTTCATTCCATAAGAGTCTCTACCAAACGGGTCGGCCCCGTGCGAAAGCAGGAATTGCACCATCTCCATATCTCCGAATGCGGCCGCCTGCATCAGAGGTGTCATACCGCTCTTCCTTTTCGTCTCTATGACGGAAAATCCCCTCTCCATACAATATTCCAGGACATCTCTTCTCCTGAATTTGATGGCTATATCCACTACACCCAGCCCCTCTCTGGAGTAGTGGTCGAGTCTCATCCCCGCATCTACGAGCATCTCTATCACCTCCAGATCCACGCCTTTCATCACCAGCCAGAAGAGAAGGGGCATCTCTTCTGGTTCATCGAGTCCCTCTTCGTCGATTTCGACATCTACATCGAAATCGATCCCTCCTCTTTGCAGTAACTTCGAGAGAGCGACTCTATTGTCTCTTTCGATAACTTCTACGAGTTCAGCGATATCGGCCACTTCTATCCACCAAAAGGATTCATTCCGCCGAGAATACTCATAGTCTGGGACTTCTTGTTCTCTTCGACACTCTTCATCAGTTCGTTCATGGTGCTGATAAGCAGTATCTGCAGAGATTCCCGATCATCCATCAGAGAATCGTCTATGGTGATATCCACCACCTCTCCCAGACCGTTCGCACTCATGGATATCATCCCTCCACCGCCTTTTGCGGTGATGACGGTATCTTTGGAACTCTCCTGCAACTCTTTGACTTTCTGTTGCATATCTTCCATCATTTTACCCATATTGTTCAGATCCAGGCCTTCGAACATGGCAGATATCTCCTTTTTTTCGTAGAAATTCACTCCAGTCCGTCAAAGGCCTGGGCGATCTTGTTGTCATCGTCGAGTATCACGATTCTCGGTTTGAAAGTATCGGCTTCACTCTCTTCCATCTGAGCGTAGGAGATGATGATTATCTTGTCTCCGGGGTGTACTTTTCTGGCGGCTGCCCCATTCAGGCAGATATCACCGGAACCCTTTTCCCCGGGAATGATGTAGGTGGAAAACCTCTCCCCATTGTTTACATTTACGATATCCACCTTCTGCCCCACTCTCATGCCGGATGCCTCCAGCAATCCCGTATCGACCGTTATCGAACCGACATAGTTGAGATTGGCGTCGGTGACGGTGGCTCTATGTATCTTACTGTATAACATAGTGATCAGCATATACCCGCCTTTTCTCGGAATAGAAAGAGAATATTTCGCTCACGAACCATTCTCTTTTCACTCCTCTATTATATCACGGACGGGAATCCCCGTCCATACCCCGCTATTGAGCGAGCTGTGAAGGGGGTACGGCCTCTCCCCAAAACTCATCCGCTATCACATACTCCTCTACGACATTTCCGCCGAGTATATGCTCCTCTATGATTCTATCTATCTTCTCTCTAGTCAGAGCCGTATACATCGTATGGCCAGGCTCGACCAGCATCACCGGACCCTGTTGGCATCTCCCGAGACATCCCGTCTGAACAGGCTGTACGGTGGAGATGATACCTCTCATCATCAGCTGTTGGGCCATATACTGGAATAGCTGTTGAGACTCGGGGTCGTTCTGGCTCACACAGCTGGGCTTTGGCATCCCCGGAGGTGCGCTCTGCTGACATTTGAAGATATAGAAAGCCGGTTGAGGTATTCCCTGCATCATAGATATTCCCCTTTCGAATAAATAAGATATATTTTGTCTAATTTGGAAATGATAACATAAATCTATCTTTTTGTCACTCTACGGGATGGAAGCGCAATCGAACCTATCTTCTCTCCGGACGAAACAGTACCGCTCATCAACCATATGGACGCTTTTCTGATCTCTATCGATACGATCGTAGATCTCTCCAGAGCTTTCGCTTCCGCCAGATCCGCCAACGCCCGGCTCAACTCATCCGCACCGGCCAGACCGTTTTCGAAGCGCCCCTCCACGAGTTTCGCATACTCTTCGGAGGCTTTGACTCTCATAGATGCGCTCTTCGCCTTCATGCGCAATGTCCTCAAATCTATAAAAGCTTTGGATATCTCTCCCTCGACCCGTCTCCGATAATCTCTCATCACCGATTCCGTGGCGAGTTCTCTATATTTGGCGGATTCCACGAGATGTCTCCCTTTCCCTCCGTCGAAGATATTCCAATCGATCGACAGTCCCACGAAACTGCGATCGGAGTTCGTATATCCGTCGCCATCGAGAGAGAGCGTATCCCCATATCTGTCAAAAGCGGCCGACATGGCCACTCTGGGGTATAGTGTACTTTTGGCCAGAGCCACATCCGCTCTCCTGATACCCATCTCCGCTTCGAGCATCGAGATGTCGGCTCTCCTCTTCATCGCCAGCGCTACCACTTTTTTCCTCTCGGGCAGAGGAGCTATTTTCAGATCACCCTCCACCTTTTCCTCCAGACCGGTAGCTACCCGCAGATCCTCTTCGGCCATCTCCATCCGCCCTCTTATGGCTTCTACTCTCGCTTTCATATCGTATAGCGCGGATTCGATATTGTAGAGGTCGGAGACCGGCGAAAGACCGTTTTTATAAAATCCTTTCGCCTTTTCGTAAACTCTCTCGAGCGCGGATACCGCTTCCATACCTGCATGGACTCTCGCTCTCTCCACCACAACCCGTCCATACGAGACAACTGCGGACATCAGTATCTTTCTTACCATATCTCTTTTTTTCAACCGGGCCGATACCTCTCTCCATCTACCCTTTTCTATCCTGGAGCTGATCGCGAAACCGGTAAATATAGGATAGGTCAGAGTGACGGAGCCCTCGAATCTCCTCGTAGTCCCCATCGCAACTGTACGAGAACCCAGAGGCGGCTCCATATGGAATGTGACGGTAGGGGTGTCTTTGAGCCACGCTCCATCCAGATGCAGATCGATTCTTGGAGAGAGGGCACCCTCCGATGCCAGTCTCGACTCCCTGGCCGCCTCCTCTTCGTATCCGGCGCCACGAACCATCGCCCTCTTCCCGACATGTCTCATAAAATCGGAAAAATCGGCTCCATTCGATGGAAAGGATAGTAGCAGTAGAGCCGAAACGGCTATAACTCCCCTATTCATACTCTTTCTCCTTTCTCTCCACGAAGAGAAGCAGTACGAAAAGAGTTCCCAACAACCCCCAGTAGCCGGCATGCATGAAAGTATTGTAAAATCCATAATTGTAGCTCATAAAGGATTCATAGCCTTCGAACATGGCCTTGGCTACCGAACTCCCTATCGACGCACTCTCCCTGAGCGATGTCAGGAAATAGTCCAGATACTCCATATTCTGCAACTCCTGCATCTTCAGGAAATAGTCGTTTTTGAAATACTCCATATTGTTGGTAGCCAAAGCGGTTCCGAAACTTCCACCGACAAATCTGAAATAGTCCATCAACACTATCGCCAATTCGCCTTTCTCCTCCGGTGCGTTTTGCAATACCATCACAGTCACCGGCGCGAAAAAGAGTCCCATTCCTATACCGAAAGGTATCGTGAGCAAAATAGCCTGAGAGAGCGGTGTATAGTAGTTGAGAGAGGGGAGAAACGCCAGAGATGTGCCGACATAGAATATCGATGCGATAGCGACTGTCGCTCTCGCACCTATCCTGTCGGCCACGATTCCCGCCAATGGCGAAAACAGTCCTATGAAAAGCGCGAAGCAGAAAACGGCGATACCTGCGTCCAGTGTCGGAAGCATCTTGATGTGTTCGTAATATACCGGTAACAGATAGAAGTATTGGTACATGGAAAATCCGAGAATGAAAAAGTATATCATCATACCGTTCGCGAATAGACCGTTCCCAAACAGGGAAAAATCGACGAGACTCTCCCGGGAGTGGATTTCCGAAAACGCGTACAGGATAAAACCCGTCACCGTAGCGATAAGGAGGATGCCTATCTCCATGGAGTTGAACCATCCCATCTGCTGTCCTCTACTCAGCATCGTCAAGAGAGATACGGTAGCCAGAGAGACCAGAATGAAACTGGAGAGATTGAATCGTCCCGCATCCGACGACCTGCCCTTAGGCAGAAATATCACCCCGGCGAGCAGTAGAATCGCACCTACCGGGACATTGATGAAAAATACCATTCTCCAACTGTAATATTCAGTCAGATACCCTCCCACAGTCGGCCCCAAAGCCGGTGCGAAACTGACGCCCAGTCCGAATATACCCATAGCCAGCCCCTTTTTGGAGGGGGGGAAATATCCGAAAATCATGATGTGACTCGTCACCATTATCAGGGCCTCACCCATCCCCTGCACTACACGATAGACGATCATCTCTTCCAGCGTGGAGGAGAGACCGCACATGAGGGACGCCACGGAGAAGAGTGCGACACCCCATAGAAATACCGCCTTGGAGCCGAATCTTTTTATAAGCCATTCCGTACAGAGCAGAGCGATGGCCGCAGAAACCATATAGCTCGTAATTATCCACTGAACCCCGTACATATCCGTAGCCAGAGGACCTGTCAACTTCGGAACGATTACATCCACCACGGTAGTATCGAGAATCGCCATGAAAGCACCCGTCATCACTATCACCGAATATAGTGCCCTCTGCCCGGAAGATATATCCCAACTACTCTTCATCCGACCATCATCCACGACCCTCTCCACCTCTATACCCTACCGGATGCCGGGCAATCCGTTCCCGCATCTGCGTATAGCCACACTGGCTCCCATACCGGACCTCAACCCCGTAGTTTCATCGAGAGATATACGCACTTTGAATCTCTGATCGAGCTTCGTAAATTCGCCACTCGCTATATCTCTGGGTACGAGACTGAAGGTCGATGCCGATACCGGGGCTATAGACTCCACCGTACCGGTTATCTTTTCGCCTCCCGACGCATCGACCTCGACCAGACACGAACAGCCCGGTTTCACCCCCGAGAGTTTCTTTTCGGAGAGAAGCACTTCACAATACAGGGAGTCCGGATCCTCTATCGCATATACCGGAGACCCTTTGGAGACCACTTTCGGAGGATCGAAAAACCTTCTCGCCACTATCCCGTCAAACGGTACAACGAGTTTCGTGTATGCAATCCGTTTTTCGATCGACTCCAGCCCCGCCTTCAGTGCTTCTCTCTTTCTTTCTGCGGACTCTATGCTCTTGTCTATCTCCACGACCCTGCGACGATCCAGCTGAGCGAGCTTCAAAGCGTTTCGCGCCTTATCCTTCAGCCTCTCCTGAGCTATCAGACTCCTATACATCGATTCTATGCTCTTCTCCAACTCTTCCACTCCGCTCTCGATATCTTCGTATCCGGATTGGGCCACGAGTTTTTTCCCGTAGAGATCGGCATACCTCGCCTTGTCCTTTCCCAATTTTCGGAGTTTCACTTCGGAAGCTTCGATCTTCAGCCGAAGAGACTCTATACTCGCCACGGCACTATCGTATTCGTTTTCCGATATCTTCGTTTTGATTTTCAGCGAGTCCGACACTCTGTCGCGTCTGAGTCTCAACGACTCTATCGTATAGTCCATACTCTCTATCTCACTCTCGACCCTGTGCGCCTCTATACTCAAATCGACCGGATCGATGAGTGCGATAATTTCACCTTTGGATACATGTCGGTTCTCTCTCTTTCTCATCTCCACTATTTTGCCACCGACTTTGAAAGAGAGTAGTGCGATTCTGTCGCTTCTGATAAACGCCGCATCGCTGACAGCGTTTTCACTCCGATAATCGACATATCTATATCCGGCTATCGCCACGACGACCAGCATTATGGAGAGGATCACCCCTCCGGTTTTACCGGACATCCGCAATACCCCTTTGCCTCCATGAGTGATTCGAAGATTCGAGAGTCTCTATGGATATCACTTCTCACCTCTGATCTGGTATGTGATATCCCCCGCTCCGAACGCGACGACGAGACCATCCGCGAACTCCTCCACGATATGCGAATCCCGGTATATCTTCACGACACCATCCTCTTTGCGGACACGATCGGCCATGATGGGGCGATACCTGCTGAACGCACCTTTGAGATCGATGGGTATCTCTATCTCACCCGCCGACCATATAGGGAGAATGACGAGATCGTCCACTCCTTCGAAACACTCTACGAACTCTTTGAGATTATCCATCGTTCTGCTGTATTTATGGGGTTGCCATATGACTCTGAGAGAGCCCAACTCCCTCTGGGACATAAATATCCTGAGAGCCTCGAGTGTCGCGGATATCTCCGTCGGATGGTGTCCATAATCGTCTATCACGACACAATCCGAACCGTTTTGCACGATATCGAATCTCTTTTTGATTCCCCTGTATCTACCGATATTGCGTCTGATATCTTCGATATCTTCACCCAGTTCCACAGCCGCCAGAATAGCGAGAGAGGCATCTATCGCTATATGCTCTCCCAAACCGAACACTTCGAACTCCCCATAATCTCTCAATAGAAATCTCGTGTGGGGTTCGGAGTCGGTAACGACGAACTCCATATTCTTTATATCTATCGACGGTCTCAACCGCACCGCATCCATATCGAGCGTGGAGAGGAAGTCGTCTTCTCCATTGATCACCCTGATAGTGGCCAGAGAGAGAAACTTTCTGTAGGCATCGTAGAAACGCTCTTCATCATATCCGTAATACTCCATGTGCTCCGGTTCGACATTGGTCACGATCGCCAGATAGGGATTGGAGTTGAGAAAACTCTCATCACTCTCATCGGCTTCGAAAACCACTCTGTCGTTTCCAAAACCTCTGACATTCGAACCGAACTCTTTACTGATGGCACCGATAAGCGCGTTGCTCTCCGGCAACAGCGAAGCGAGCATCGCCGAAGTGGTGCTCTTGCCATGAGCGCCACCTACAGCATAGACCTCTTTCCCCGAGAGGATGAACTTCAGAGCCTCTTTTCTGCTCATCAGTTTCAACCCCAGCTCTTTGGCACGCCTATACTCCACATTCACCGGTCTGACCGCCGCTGAATATATGACCATATCGACACCCTCTACAGCATCGGGATGGTGAGGAATGGTGATTTTGGCTCCGAAGTTGAGAGCCAGGTCGTCGGTGATCTCACTCTGCCTCATATCGCTACCGGATATGGTATGCCCCTGCATGGATAGGAATCTGGCCAGTGCCGAAAGCCCGATCCCCCCTATTCCTATAAAATGTATCTTCATCTCGATTCCAATCGACTATCCGGCCGAAGCCTCTTCCATCTTGCGGAGTAGCTCTTTGCCATCTTGCACCTCCTTTTCGTACATCTGCAGCAGAATATCGGTAGGGTGTACGAAAGATGTTATAAAAAAGGCCATCGGGTCTCCGGAGTCTATCCGACTCTCGTCCACTCTCGCTATCTTCTCCATGAAACTCTCCATATCGTGCCCCGCTTTTATAGCCGCCGCATGTACCATCATGGCATCGGAAAGCTCTTCGTGATCTATCAGGTAGTGCAGTACGAGGAAGATCTCCCGTGCGCCTTTGGTCTCGTTTTCGCTGAACATATATATCGCATGTTCATACAGAGCTCTGGCGATGGCCCACTCTTCGGGATCGGACATATCGAGTCCTTTTCCCTGCGTCAGCATATCGGACAGTTTGTCGAAAGCCGTACTCACTATAAAGGTGAAGACCTCATCGAGTCTGTCTCCCTGAGCCTCGGTCACCAGCAAAGCGTCCAGTAGTTGATACCCTCTGGCCAGAGACCCCTCCTCTCTCATCTCTTTTTCGAGCAGTCGCAGATTGTCCTGAAATACGGGATCTCTCTTCAACGCCTCTATATCCAGCTCTTCACTCTCCACAACCACTCCTTTTATCCATTTCTCGTAATATTACTGAATTATCGCATACTCAAGCTTGAAGCCATATGCTATAATCCGACATTTCACGAAGAGAAGGATACATATGCTCGTCGCACCCAGTATACTGTCGGCCGATTTCGGCAAACTCTCCGAAGAGATCGAGGCTATCTGTGAAGCAGGCTGCGATCTCGTACATGTAGATGTGATGGATGGACATTTCGTACCGAATATGACCATAGGACCGGTCGTGGTCCAATCCGTAGCGAAAACATCGACCAGACCCCTGGATATACATCTGATGGTGGAGAACAACGACTTTTTCGTAGATCTGTTCGCACCTCTGAAGCCGGAATTCATCTCGTTTCACCTCGAATCGGAAAAGCATCCGGACAGAATGATACAGAAGATACGCTCACTCGGTATAAGACCCGCTATCGTTCTAAATCCACATACACTTCCCGAAGAGACCGAATTTCTACTCGAAAATCTGGATATGGTACTTTTGATGAGTGTAAATCCGGGCTTTGGAGGACAGAAATTCATTCCTTCCGTACTGGAGAAGATCTCCAGGCTCAAAAGACTCATCCAAAAACTGAATCCAGACTGCCTCATAGAGGTGGATGGAGGAGTGAGCGATTCCAATATACGCTCACTCGAAGAGGCCGGAGCCGATATCGTCGTGGCGGGAAGCTATGTCTTCAACCATCCCGAAGGCTACTCCCAAGCCATAGAATCTCTCAGATAGAGGCTGTAGGATGAGAGTCAAAATCTGCGGTATCACGAACTACGACGATGCTATGCTCTGTATCGATGCGGGGGCGGACGCTCTGGGATTCGTATTCTATCCGGCTTCGCCGAGATATATCTCACCCGAAAACGCCTCCCTCATCATCTCTTCGCTTCCCCCTTTTGTGGAAAAGGTGGGTCTATTCGTAGAAGAGAGTGTGGAATCGATAGAAAAAATTTCCCGCGAATCAGGTATCACTCTGGCACAGATACACTTCGATGTGGACGAAGAGTTCATCGACTCCATAACCTTCCCCACACTACCTGTAGTCAGGGCATCGTCTCCATCGGATTTGAAAAGATTCGATGGGAGATACAGACTCGTCGACGCCTTCAGCGCATCGTATGGAGGAAGCGGAAAGAGACTCGACCTGTCATGGTTTGACGATATAGACCGAGAGAAGATCATCCTGGCCGGCGGATTGACCCCCGACAATCTCGAAGAGCTACGGGGATACGGTTTCTACGGTGTAGATGCCAGTAGCGCGACCGAAGCGTCCAAAGGTGTGAAAGATCCTCGAAAAGTGAGAAGGTTCATCGAAAATGCGAAATCACTTTGAACGACTCGATACCCTTTTCAGAAAAGGGGGAGGAGAGATCGGATACGAAGAGTTCGACAGGGTTGCGAGATCTCTGTTCCCCCTCGAGAAAGATCCGGCTACGATACTCCTGCTCCTGCAGGCATCGGGCTATCCCATTACCGAATCTTCACACGGGTATAGGCTCGAAACATACTTCACACCCTGGAGAGAGCAGGAGTTTTGTGTACTCGATATAGAGACCAACGGCTCCAAACCGGGATATTCACAGGTGATAGAGATAGGGGCCCTCAAGCTCAAAAACGGACAGGTTACAGATAGATTCGAAACTTTCGTCTCCTGTGCATATCTTCCCGAACACATAACACTACTGACGGGTATAGAACCATCGGACCTCAAAGATGCGCCCACTCGCGCTCAAGCCCTGTCCGAACTGAAGCTCTTTATGGGCAATGCCGTATTCACCGCCCACAATGCCAAATTCGACTACGGTTTTCTCGATGCATCGTTCGACAGATTCGGACTCGGGCATATAGCCAATCCGGTTCTCTGTACGATAGACCTCGCCAAAAGAACGATAGAGAGCGAAAAGTATGGACTGGCCTATCTCAACGAACGGCTCGACCTCGGTATGGTGTCTCACCACAGAGCGTACGACGATGCGCTCGCCGCTTCCAAGATATTGAGAATAGCGATGGAAAACATACCCGATTATGTCGTCACGACTGATGAGTTGCTGAGGTTTTCCAAATCTTCGTCCGCAGATAGAAAAAGGATGGCATCGGCAAACGGACTCTTCGAAAAAAGGAACAGACAAATCTAAAGGAAGGTTGAAAAAGATGAAACGGAGAAAGAGCATACTCGACGAATTGATTCCGGAAAGAGTCCTTCCCCGCACGAAAGTCTTCAAAAAAGATGGAACCATGAGAGGTGAATTCTATAGAAAAGAGTTGACCAAACTTCAGATAGAGCTTGTCAAGCTCCAAAATCACATCAAAAACAACGATTTGAGGCTGATGATACTTTTCGAAGGTATCGATGCCGCGGGCAAAGGCGGGACGATAAAGAGAATCACCGAACATCTCAACCCCCGAGGAGCCAGAGTGGTAGCCCTCGGCAAACCGAGCGATATAGAAAAGACGGAGTGGTATTTCCAAAGATATGTAGAGCATTTTCCCGCGGCGGGAGAGATCGTACTGCTCGATAGAAGCTGGTACAACAGGGCAGGGGTGGAGAGGGTGATGAAGTTCTGCACCCATGAAGAGTATTTGAGATTTCTCAGACAGTGTCCCAAGTTTGAGGAGTTGATAGTGGATGACAGAATCATATTTTTCAAATATTGGCTCGATATATCCAAAAAGGAGCAGAAGAGACGGCTGGAAGAGAGAAAGAGAGATCCTCTCAAACAGTGGAAACTGAGCCCCATCGATCTGAAATCCAACTCTCTATATGAAAAGTATGTAGAGGCGAGAGACGATATGTTCATCGCCACACATACGGCATACGCCCCATGGATTGTGGTCGATGCCAACGATAAAAAGAGAGCCAGGCTCAATGTCATCAGAGATATACTCGGCCATATAGATTATGAGGGCAAGGACGAAGAGAGCGTCAATCTGACCGTAGACCCCGATATAGTGACACTGTACAACAGGCACTGAGATGAGAGATGCAATATACTCCGAAACTATGGATATGAACCGTTTGAGGTAAATATAGAGACATTTCATAATTTTGTTGACAAAAATTATCAATTACTATATAATTGCTTCACCCAATCAAGAAGGAGTCGAAATGGCATGTGATACACAGGTCTCGAACGACGAAAATCCAACAATAGAAATAGAAAGTGAGGATATGGAAATGACAAACGAAACACAAGCGGGAGTACTGGTACTCAAGCCGATGCCGGAATTCGAGCTCGATGCATACGAATCGTCCACAGGGAAATATATCAGGACGGGAAGCGAAGATCTCAAAGGTGGATGGAGTATCGTATGCTTCTATCCGGCCGATTTTACATTCGTATGCCCTACCGAAATAGCTGCGATGAATGCCCATCTCGATACTATTTCCGAAGAACTCGGATGTAAAGTACTCGCGATATCTACCGATACCAAATTCAGCCATAAGAGATTCGTGGAAACCGAGCCTCTGCTGGAGGGCCTCCGTCTGACGATAGGTGCCGATCCTACCGGTACGGTCAGTAGAAAATTCGGTGTCATGATAGAGGGAGAGGGTATCGCTCTCAGAGGCCGTTTCCTCGTAAATCCTGACGGAATTATCGTGGCACAGGAGGTTCAGGCTCCGCCGGTCGGCAGAAGTGTGGAAGAGTTCATCAGACAGATAAGAGCACATCAACACGCATATGAATCCGGTGAAGTATGTCCTGCCGGTTGGAGACCCGGCAAGAAGACACTTCCGGTAAATACCGATGTCGAAAAGATGACCGGAAGAGTGGGAGACTATATCACACTCGACGAAATACTCTCCTAATCTCTTCATCCCCCCTTCTCTTCCCCCTCCGGGGGAGTATCATATTACAAGATATCCTAATATCAATTCGATATACTTCATTCACTAGTGAAAGGAGTTTTCGATTTGAAAGATTTTTTACTTCATATCGGGGCAGGGAAGACCGGAACTTCACTGATCCAGACACAACTCGCATCAAATAGAACGAAACTCTACGAAAGAGGGTGGTACTATCCGCCATCATCGACCGACGATAAAGCCATGAAAAAGATGATCACCGCGGGCAATGGTCTCGAACTATATTTGATCGTAAAAAGGTATGGAATATCTTCGGACCAACTTCAAGAGTATATAAATCAAATCATAACTGACGCGAAAGGGATGA
>Ga0256913_10000443_pt1 | contig 21283 bp, 13 predicted proteins | sample Axial_MatmetaG_FD_185970 | JGI IMG/M metagenome (GOLD analysis project Ga0256913, IMG submission 185970) | Deep-sea worm associated microbial mat communities from Axial Seamount, Juan de Fuca Ridge, Pacific Ocean - Axial_Mat | ecosystem: Environmental > Aquatic > Marine > Oceanic > Microbial... | reverse complement strand
TACGGGCCAGAAGGGGGGAATCAAGGCCGCCCACCTCTATCCAGGCCGTCTCGCCAATGATTTTTTTTTCAGCTTCAGCCCAGCTCTGACAGGCAATCAGGACAACGAAAAAACAACAAAAAACAACAAGGATACATCGGGACCAGTGTTTCATGGGGGAATCTCTTTACAAATAGTTCACGAATTCCCCCATACGCCCGGACATAGGCATTGGAGGACCGAGATTTTCTAATAACTTCCTGAAGTACCATCTAACCTGTATGGGCTGAACAAGGCTGTCCAGTCACACCAAAGCATGCAGGTCGATAGCTTTGACATGGAAACTGCTGTTGGGGAGTATAGCAGAAAAACGATTAAATAACACCGCCATTCAGAAGTGATAATCTTTCAAAAATGTGATTACCATCAATCCTCAGAGAACAGGAAGACAGCGCGGGACATTGATCGTCCATGTTGGATATGGCGCAGAGCGCCAGGGAGAACGTTACACCGCGGAGCGGTGTAACGAGGAAAAGACCGGTACCCTTCACCCTGTCATTCCCGCGAAGGCGGGAATCCAGGACTGCGGGAGATGGCGTTGCCCATATTCGGGCTTGCGCGGGAATGGCTCGCTTCGTCAACTCCAGGTCTGCTTTTGGGGATAGTTAGCGGCTGCAGAGTTTTGGTGGTAATCACATTCAAAAAGCTGACCTGGGACATCTATTTACCGATCCTGAAATGAGTATAATCGCAGGTCTTCGGCACAACGTCAACAATACACCAGGCACATTGGTAAGTGGTCACGGGCACCCTGCGAAGTCTCGCAGGCTCGTGTATTTAAACAAATCCAGGGCACCCGTGCCAACATCTACATGTTACGAGGTAATGAAATTACATAATTACGAATCCTCTGAGCAATTACGCACATTGTTACCGATGTCCGCCCCGGCCGGTTCTCCATTTCAATCAATACCGCAGGTTTTCCACGTTGTGCTGCAGAGGTTTACCAGTGATGCGTTCAATGGTCCGGGTAAGGACCATGATATCATTGTCAAAGGAACCGTGGGCCGCCTTTATTCTGGCGATCTCCTTGACCACTTTATTCTTTTTCCATTCCGCGGCAGTCAGCACCTGTTCATCATCGACGACCTGCAGGCCCTGATTCCCCCAGAATTTCTGCCAGGTTCTGAGATGACTGAGGGTGGCGCTGTTCCAGTTTTCCTTGTTGTTGAGGGAAGAATCAAAGACATTGGCCATGCCGAGCAACGGCATTTTATGCAGATTTTCCAGGGCGCGGCTGACAAGATACAGGAGTGATTTCTGATACGGTCCGACAGTATCATCCCTTTCCCGCCTGTCACTGAGAAGGTGGAGATACAGGGCTGATTTTTTCAGAATGTTCTTTTCCACGGCCCAGATGTAATGCCGGTTGGCAAAATCGACACTGCATGCCGCAGCGTACAGGGTACAGCTGGCAATGGATACCCTGTTGCGAAGGCAGTCACGGAGCATATGGCCAAGCAGGATGGAACCGGCCGAATGCCCGACCAGGTGAATCTTCAGACCGGGACATTTTTTCCGCAGCCGGGCAAGCGCCTTGACGGTAAGGAAGGCGCCCCGGTCATTGCCGCTTTTCTTAGCCGAGGCCTCGGCATTTTGTTTCATCTGAGACCAGACAGCCTTGACGCCGAGGTTTTCCGAGGCAACCTCCAGGGTGCGGTCAAGTATGTCCGATGCCCGTTCCCTTGCCTCGACCAGTACATCCTCAAGACCCTTGTAATGAGGAAACAGCCGGCTGACAGCGTCATCCATGATGGCGACAATGGATTCCAGCAGGCCCGTTCTCCAGGTAAAGAAGACCGGATAGATCCCGTTGGCTTCAAAATAGGGCGCCATGGTTCTGATCCTGCGGATGGAATCGCCTTCACTGTTGAGTCCGCCATGGGCATAGAGAAGGATATGTTTTTCCTCCCCGGCCTGCTCCGCAAACCATTTTGCCGGCTTGACCACAACAATGTCATCGACCGTATCAGCAGGCCCGTTGTTGACCACCAGACGATTAATGACCATGCCGTCATTGCCCATCACCACGGTGTGATCATAGGCCTTGCCCTCGTCCCATGGGCTGACAGCCGGATCCTGGTACTCGTAATCGCGTTTCTCCCGTTTAAAAAGCTCAAAGGTTGCCGGGTCTGCATTGAAAAGAGATTGTTCACGATCAGTCGATGTTGAGACAAAATGGGCCTTGACACTTGTCTCTGTCGGGGCGCCCATAACGCAGGCCCAGGCATCCCTGCCATTGGCTACCCAGTCGTCATAGGTCAAAACGGCAAATCCCTTCAGTCCCCAGTTCGTGCCCCATGAGTTCTGGACAATGAACCCGCGCCTGTTGAATCCAACCAGGGCAAATGCATGGCCTCCAACCGGTTTCATGCCTTTCTGCCATTTTAAGCGCGGCAGAGTCGTGTGGCTGACCTTTTTGGCTTTGCTCTTTTTTAGCATCCAACCCTTGTGCACCTGAGCGGAAACATATATGGCGCCTACTTCCTGTATGGCGGCCCGCATGTCGGTAACGGAATCCTTATTTATTCGGTAGTACACTCCCAGCGGCCGTTCCGCGGCATCCTCTTCCCAGCCATCCTCGGGCTTGCGAAAGCGGGCCCGACCTTTTTTGTCGTAATACGGCCAGAACTCAAGGCTGCAGACTCCGTGTTTGTACCAGGCCTTGACCGCACCCCTGCAACTGGACCCCTCGTAATCTTCGCCGGGCCATTCGTCATAAAAGCGGGCCAGGTGATAGAGCATGCGCTGACTGACCTGAGCAGGCAGCTCGGATTTCCCAGGCGGTTTGCCGCCGGTTTTTTCTAAAACCACGCGCCGCCATAACAGATAATTTATAGTTGCCGCCAGGCCAAATCCCGTACAGGCGCCCTCTTTTCCCTGGTTCAGGACAAGACTTTTATAGGTGGGAAAGTACCGGCTGACATAGCGGCTGGGAGGATATTGAAATTCAAGGGATTTGAGAGGCGGCTTGTAAGGTCTATCGCGCAGGTCAATCCGATCAGGTCGTGCGTCAAGCTGATAGTCTCCGATATGTGTTGCCATGATTCACCTCTGTGCTTGATACATTTTTCCAGGGCCGCCAGGTGCAGCGGCACCGTCATGCGAAAATACAGGCAACTGTTTCTTCGCGGTAACCCGCATTTCTCACAAAAATCGTTGCGAAAGGCCGGAAAGTGCTGTGAATGTGGGGTACAGCGTCAAAAAGCCCACAGACATATTGAAATATTTCGAGGACGCTTTTTGGAGCTGTACCCACGCAGGCATGGTGCTTTCAGGCCTTGCAGCAGATCGCTTGCGAGAAATGCGGGCAAAGGGTTACCCATGGAAAAAAGCAAAGAACACGCCAGTACGCAGGCAAAGTAGACAAACAGCCAGGAATAAAGCCCAAACACGGCGTTACACAACAGATTCCCTGTCCGGTCCCAACGGTTCCATGTTCACCTGCTGATGCAAAAGCACCAGTTGGTGGTTCATTTGCACCAGCAGCCACAGGCAACCAGGGCTCTGCAATCTCTGTTAAAAATGAGCAACTCCGGTGAGACAATGCTCTTTCTACTCAACGATACAGCTCGGCTGCGAGATACATTTCCTTGAAATCAGCAGGACAGGGAACTCTCGGTGCGGCAAAAGCACCTTGAATCCGGATGACGGACACCCGGGCATCTCCGGGGGGCAGTTTCAGACAAACCAGCATGGCTGGACCAGATTGTACAGGTCACAGCCACAACGAACCATGAAAACAGCCTGAAACGTTCCATCTTCGAGGGCTATTTTCGGATAAATTACTGAAACTGTCTATATTACGAAAATTCAATACTTGGAGATGAGCGCGGCTTAGTTGATTTTCCCAGAATCTGCAGCCGCTTGATGGTGAAATATGCTGGCAGGGTTTTCCACCCAAGCCGGGCAAAACAGAAAAGGCGTTTCAGGAAAATTCCTGAAACGCCTTCTGATGTTTCTGGGGTGAGCGATGGGACTTGAACCCACGACCTCCGAGGCCACAACCCGGTGCTACCACCAGCTGAGCTACGCTCACCACATGCGAGCGCTTATATACCCGGATGGAGCCTGTTTGGCAAGGAGAAAGTCGTTTCCGGGCCCGCCTATTCCAGCTCTTTGTGACAGTGCTTGCAGACCGTGGCCCGGGCCTTGATCAGCTCGGTGCAATAGGTACACTCCTTGAGAAAATTTTTACTTAAAATTGCGGAAATGGCCATATTGACCTCCTGTTCAAGAGAGGTATCTCGAAAGCTGTGGTTGCGCAACGGCTCTATACAGTCAATGTCATTGATCGGGATGAGCATGGCAGCCGCTTCCTTTCTGACATTGATATGGGCGGCCTCGTCAAGAAGGAGAAAGAGAACAGGTTCCAGGTTGCCCTCTTCCACACAGGAGGGCAGCGCGGCAACAGCCTTTTTCTCCTCCTGATAACGGGTGTTCTGCCGTTTCATTTCTTCCACGTCAACGATACTGCCGGTAAAGGCGTCCCGGCCCGCAACCATCATATTATAACTTTCCTTGGAGCCGGGAATTTCCATATAGCGGTACGAACCCACATGGCCGTACTGATTTTCAATATATTCCCAGCCCTTGGCAAACAGAGAACAGTCATTATTCAGGCAGATAAAGAGATACTCGGAACCCCAGCCAAGACCGTCACCAACATGGATGGGCGGCGCATGACAGAGGGTCAGTTCCTGTTTACAGTGGGGACAGACATGTTTTTCTTCAAGATATTTCAAGACTGTTGACAACATAATTCTTCTTTCAACTCCATATCCACAGGGGGATTTCAAACTTCTTGAGCAGTCTTTCTCTATTCAACACAGAAAAGATCTACAGGGAAATACGATACCTACAAAATACAATTTAATTTTTTCAACGGCCGCCCTGCTCCGCCGGCAGGGGGCACTGACTCGCGCTGCCCGGCGCGAGAGAAAAAGAACGTCACGAACGTCCACCCGGCCTGAACGCCTGGTAGACAAGGAGCATGGCCCACAGGACAAGCAGAACGAGTAAAAAAGAGCTGGGCTGAAATGGCTTTTTCTTTTTCATAAATCCATACGCTAAGGATGAAAGACATTGCCGTCAAGCGGCTACACCATTCTGCCCAGCACCTCGTCAACGGCCTTGGCCTGTTCCATGCGCGCCCTGATAAACTCCCTGCTCAGATGATCCGTATTCTCGTCAATCAGATTCACCAGGCGGTGAATGTCGGAACCGCCGGCCATGGCCATGACCTTTTTCATATTATCGGCAAAGTCAGCCACGATCTTACTGCTTTCCCCGGACATGGCCATGATCTCGGCATAGGTGCGGGGATTCTGGGCATGGACCCGGGCCATGGCCAGGATGGGATAGAGCGAGGTCAGGGTGCAGTGGCCGGCAATATCCTCGGCCGTGATCCCGTTCATGTCCAGGGTCATTGCCAGGGCAACCGAGATAACCGTGGGCAGTTTCTGGCCGATCCCCATGAGCAGGTCATGCTTCTGGGGGTTGTCATGGTAGATGTCCGCGCCATGCTTGTACAAAAAGGCCTCGAATTCGGCACAGAAACGACCACTGCGCAAGGTGCGCACCACAATGGCGTTCTTGTCCTTCATGGTCGCGGCCTGGGGTCCCCACAGGTTATGAACCAGCATCACCTCGACCCCGTCACTGGTTACCTGCAGGGCCTTTTGCACTGTCTTTTCAGCCTCGCCGGCAAGCAGAACAAGGGCCTGTCCATCACCGAGCAGGGGCGCATACTGCGCAATGGTGTCCACAGTGGCCGAGATAGGCACACAGATGACCAGCACATCCACCTCCGGAATCATGGCCCCGGGCCGCAGCTCCGTGGAGCGGCCGGTGAGCAGTACCTCATATCCCTCATGCCGAAGCCGGTCGGCAAACCACTGGCTCATGGCGCCGGTGCCGATAAAGCCAAAGGAGCGGATATACTTGGTGCGCATATCCACCCTGGGAAAACTGCCCAGCAGGCGCAGGGATCCGGGCTGCTGGATCACCCTTTTTTCAATCCGTTCGACGGCCTCCTGCAGGATATCATCCTGGATATGGCCTTCCGCCTCGATATAGACCTGCAGCTTCTGGGTCTTGATATCGTTTTCCGAGCGCATGTCCAGGATATTGATGCCCCGGCGGGTAAACTCGCCCAGGATATCAACCAGCATGCCGACCCGGTCATCAAGGGGCTCGGTAATCAGTACGGTGGCGTCATAGCCGGTGGACACGGCCAGTTCCGGACCCAGGACCGCATACCTTGTCCGGTTATGAGGGGCGACATCGCGCTCGACCATGGTCAGGCCAAGTCCGGCCAGCAACTCCTCGCCGCCCAGGGCGCCATAGCCGGCGCGTTGATCCGGGGCAATACCGCCAATGGCTGCCTCGATATCATGGACCCCCATGAGCGTCACATCGGGCAGGACCGTGCCGATATACTCCTCGCACTGTTTGAAAACAGCCTGACAGCCGATCAGGGTGTGCAGCTCATCGCGGCGCCTGCCCGGCATAAGCGCACCCAGGGAAATATGGACCGGCAGAACAATATTATCGATCCAGTAGCCGGATTTAACCTTTTCAAAAAGCTGAAAATACGGTTTATTTTCCCCTTCCCGGGTGTTATAGACCGGGACCACAACCAGTTCGGCATGCCCATTGACATAACCGCTCATCAAGGCCCGGGCATGGGGATAGAGCACGATCTCGGCTCCGGGCGCGTATTGATTTGCCGCCAGCCATGCATGGGAATTTTGGGGGCCGACCGTGGCCACGGTTAGGGGATTTGCCGACACAACTTGACTCCGTTACTGACTCTGTGGCCGTTATCAGGACCGACAAACGGACTGAGTAACCACCATCCCGGCACACCGGGACAGCAAGGGGATGAAAGCCGGTGCCCTCAATAACGGACATGACCGGGCTTTCATGTAAACCAGCATGGCTGGACCAGATTGTACAGGTCACAGCCACAACGAACTATGAAAACAGCCCAAAAAGTTCCATCTTCGAGGGCTATTTTCGGATAAATTATCTTTTCCAGGTACAACTCAGGGAATCTTTCATTATAAAGGATATGGGCCAATTGTTAAACAGGAAAATGGGTCCTGCCCGATCATGACAAACACGGATCCGTCGGTGGCGGAATATATCCGGGCCCTCAAGGCCTCGGACCAGTTCGGACCGCAGGTGGTTGCCCACCGCACCCTGCCCGCTGCCCGGGGCTCTTTTTCGTCCCCTGGAACAATGATCCACCCCGACCTGGTTGACCTTCTCTCCAGCCAGGGCCTTGAGCAACTGTACAGCCATCAAAAAGAGGCCATTGCCCGAATCCAGGGAAAGGAGCATGTCCTGATCGCCACACCCACGGCAAGCGGCAAAAGCCTGATCTATAACCTGCCCGTCTTTGAGGAAATCATCCGCAACCCGACCGCCAAAGCCCTGTATCTCTTTCCGCTCAAGGCCCTGGCCCAGGACCAGCTCAAGACAATCCACCAATGGGCGGAACGGCTGCCCCGTCACTTCAAGGACAGGGGAATACCGGCCGCTGCGGTCTATGACGGCCATACGAGCGGCTACAGGCGTAAAAAGATCCGCGACAATCCACCGGCCATCCTGCTCACCAACCCGGACATGCTCCACCTGTCCATGCTGCCCTACCACCATCTCTGGGGCACGCTCTTTAACAATCTCACCCATGTGATCCTTGATGAGGTGCACACCTACCGGGGCGTGTTCGGCTCGCACATGGCCTGGGTTCTGCGCCGCCTGGGCCGGATCTGCGCCCTGTACAACAGCGATCCGGTATGTATCCTTTCCTCGGCCACCATCGGCAACCCCAAAGAACTGGCTGAAAACCTGCTCGGCGAGGGAATCTCGCTCATCGATAAATCCGGCGCGCCCAGGGCAGAGCGCAACATTATCCTCTATAATCCCCTGAATTCAGCTCCGGCCGCAGCCACGGCCCTGCTTGCCGCGGCCCTGCACCGGGGCCTGCGCACCATTGTCTATACCCAGTCAAGAAAACTGACCGAACTGATCACCCTCTGGTGCCGGAAACGGCGCCCCCGGGACAGGGACAGAATTGCCTCCTACCGGGCCGGATTTCTGCCCGAGGATCGACGCCGGATAGAAAAAAAGCTGGTCAGTGGCGAGTTGCGCGCGGTTATCTCCACCTCGGCCCTGGAGCTGGGCATTGACATCGGCGGCCTGGATATCTGCCTGCTGGTGGGCTATCCGGGCTCGATCATGGCCACCTGGCAGCGGGCCGGCCGGGTGGGCCGTTCCGGCCGCGAATCCCTGGTGGTGCTCATCGGCCAGGAAGACGCCCTTGACCAGAATTTCATGCGCCATCCTGACATGTTTTTTGACCGCGAGGTCGAACCGGTCACCCTGGACCCGGACAATCCCCATATCAGCGCAGCCCACCTGACCTGCGCGGCAGCGGAAAGCCCGCTTGTTGACACGGAAAAGATCGTGAACCCGAAAACCAGGCCCCTTGTGCAAAACCTGACCAGGCAAGGGACGCTTCTTCAGTCAGCAGACGGCACGACCTGGTTTTCCAGCCGCAAATTTCCACAGCGAAAGGTCAACCTGCGCGGCACGGGCAACACGTTTCTCGTCTTTGACACCACGGACGGCGGCCGCAGTCTGCTCGGCGAACTGGACGGCCACCGGGCCTGCAAGGAATGCCATGAAGGAGCGGTCTACCTGCACATGGCCAGGACCTGGCTGGTTGACCGGCTGGATCTGGACGAGCGCATCATCCTGGTGCACTCGGCCAGCCCGCCCTATTACACCAGGACCACAACCGACAAGGACACCGAGATCCTCGAAATTGTTGAAGAGCGCTCATGGGGCGGCATGCGATCCTGGTACGGCAGACTGCGCATCACCGAACAGATCCTGGCCTATACAAAAATTCTTATCGGCAGGGGCACGATCATTGACCGCATCCCCCTTGACCTCCCGCCGCAGATCTTTGAAACCACGGGCATGTGGATCGAAGTGCCGGCCCGGCTGAAAAACAGGCTGGAAGAGGAACAATTTCATTTCATGGGCGCGATCCATGCCCTGGAACACGCCATGATCGGCATTATGCCGCTCATGGTACTCTGCGACCGCAACGATATCGGCGGCATCTCCCATCCCTATCACGAACAGGTCGGCCAGTCGGCCATCTTTCTCTATGATGGCTATGAGGGTGGAATCGGGCTGTGCAGAAAGGCCTTTGCAAAAATTGACGAAATGCTTGCCGAGACCGAAAAAATAATCCGGGAGTGCGACTGCGAGCTGGGCTGCCCGAGCTGCGTCCATTCGCCCAAGTGCGGCTCGGGCAACCGGCCCATTGACAAAACCGGATGCCTGCGGCTTCTGACCGACCTGTTGGAGATGGCCTCTGCGCCCCGCGCGGCTGCGGATACCAGGGCGGCCGGATCCGGGAAGACACCTGACAGGCAGAAAACAGGGGCAGGGGCTGCGCGAAAAACAATTCTGCCCGGGCGCTGGGGCGTGTTTGACCTGGAAACCCAGCGCTCGGCGGCCGAGGTAGGCGGCTGGCACCGGGCCGAGCGGATGGGCATCTCCATTGGCGTGGTGTATGACAGCGGTGATGGACAATTTCACAGCTACGACGAAGAACAGCTCCCGGCCCTGATCGAGCACCTCTTTGCCCTTGACCTGGTGGTGGGGTTCAACAACAAGCGTTTTGACAACCAGGTGCTGCAGCCATACGCGGACAGACCGCTGTCCGCCCTGCCCTCTTTTGACATCCTGGAGCAGATCTATCTGCAGCTTGGCTACCGGCTCAGCCTGGACCGGCTGGCCGAACATACCCTGGGCATGAAAAAATCAGCCAACGGCCTGCTGGCGCTCACCTGGTACAAACAGGGTGAAATAGAGAAAATACGCCAATACTGTGAAATGGACGTGCGGATTACCAGGGATATTTTCCTGCACGGCCTGGAAAAAGGACACCTTCTCTTTGCCAACAAGGCAAAAAAGGTAGTCCGGCTGCAGGTGGATTTTGCCAGGGAAATCGGCCGGATTCTGGCCCGGGAAGACAAAAAAGGCCTGTGAAGCACAGGCTTTGGGCTTCACAGGCCGGGGAAATACATTCTATAACAATCAATCAGGGCCAGACCAGCTTGGAATGGACCCACCCGGTCAGCTTGGGATGCGACACCTTGATCCACTCGCCCTTGCGGCCGGTCTTTTTCAGGATCACCTCGCGGGCCAGGGTGCCCACCTTTTCATAGTTGGTTCCAGGTCCCTTGCGGGCGTTGCACTCCTTGACCTTGACAATGACATGGGGGGTCGAGTTGACAAGTGTGGAGTAAATCCAGCCCTTGTCATTTTCAAAGTCACTCACCTTGAGCCATTTCCCCTTACGGGCCAGCACCTTGAGCGGATAGCCGGCCGGAAGCTTGAACAGTACCTCGCTGCTGGTGGCCGGCCCTGAACGTAGGTTGACATCATCCTTGACCACGCTGACAAATTCGGCCGCAAAGGTGTACGTTGCAGACACAAAAGCCATGATAGCCACAAAAATTCCTATTCTGACAATGGTCTTCATTCGACGCTGTTTCATTTTTCTCTCCTTATACTCTGCTGACCACAATTCGTATTCAATCACCAGGTCCTGTCACATACAGCAGATATTCCTGATTGCCGGCCCTGGCCCCCTGAATCGGTGACGGGATTGCATCCTCACAGCTCAGGCCCAGCCCCTCGGCAAATCGCCTGACCTTGTCCAGGGCCGCAAGCTGCAATTTCTCTTCCCTGACCACGCCGCCCGCACCGACCTGCTCTTTTTTCAGCTCAAACTGGGGTTTGACCAGGGCGACAATCCTGATTTCCCTCTCCCCGAACAACTGCATAACCGGGGCCAGCAGGAGTTCAAGCGATATAAACGAGGCGTCGATCACGGCCAGGTCAATGGCCTCGGATATCTGGTCAGGGCCGATATATCTGGCATTGCACCGTTCAAGGACAACGACCCTCCCATCACTGCGCAGCTTCCAGTCAAGCACGCCATAGCCCACATCAACGGCATAGACCCGGGCGGCGCCATTTTGAAGCAGGCAATCGGTGAAACCGCCTGTGGAACAGCCAATATCGGCGCAAACCAGGTGACTGACATCAAGTGAAAACGTCTTCAGGCCCGCGGCAAGCTTTGCTCCGCCCCGACTGACAAAGCGTTTTTGCGGCTGCACCGAGATGTGGCAGTCCGGTGAACATAAGGTGGTCAGTTTGGGTTGCAGGCAGCCTGCCACCCGGATCATTCCACCATCAAGCAGTTGTTCCGCCTCTTCACTGTTTGCGGCTATGCCACGCCGGATAAGCAGTCGGTCCAGCCGGACCCGTTTTTCCCTGCCCGCCATGCACTGTTATCTCGTTTCAGGCCCGCTGAATACAGTTACAGGTCGGCAAGACGCTTTTTGGCCCTGGCAGCCTCGGGCGTGCCGCCGTATTCGTTAATCAGTTTTTTATAGATGATCTTGGCGGTTTCGTTATCGGTCAGCTTTTCAAAGGACATGCCCTGTTTCAAAAGCGCCGCGGGCGTATGTGAATCCTGGGCATGATTGGAAATAACCTTCTGATAGTCGAGAATGGCCAGGTCATATTCACCCTGGTTGTACAGGGATTCACCCATATAATAGAGCACCTGGGCGGCCTGGGCTCCCCTGGAATTGCTGGTCAGCACCTTCTCAAAATCCTGATAGGCTTTTTTGTACTTTTTGTTTTTAAACTCAGCCATGGCCCTGGCAAAGGGACCGCTGGCAGGTGCGGCTGATTGCGCTGCCTTCTCTTTTGCCGCCACTGTTTCAGGTGCTGGTCCGGCACTCTTTTCCGGTGTCTTTTTTGCGGCCGCAACAGGTTTGGCGGCCGGAGCCGAAGCCATATCACGGACTGAGGCCCTGCCCACCCTGACCTTTCTCTTGTCAGGGACCACCCGGACAAAGCTTGCCCCGGATGTGGCGGCCATGACCGTTCTCTGCCTGGCCAGCTCGGCCTTGCGGGCTGCCTCACTCGCGCGCCGTTCCGCCTCGCGGATGCGGGCCTGCTGCATGGTGGTCATTCCCGCGCTGAGCTGCTCGATCTGCTGCTGCAGCTGGTCAAGTTTTGTCTCGCTGGCGGCAAGCCGTTCCTCAAGACTGGCCTGCAGGGTCGCCAGGGTCTGAGAGTTCTGCTCCTGATACTGGCTCTGCTGATGGGCCTGTTCATCAAGCCGCGATTTGAGACGGACCATATCCTCGGCAACCTGGTCCAGCTTGTTGACCGAGCTGGCCTGCCGCTTCTGTAATTTTTCCACGGTGGAGCTCTTCACCTCTTCCACCTTCTGATTGACGGCCCTGACCTGATAGTTCAGTTTGCGTACATCATCCTGGGTTGCACACTGGCAGAGGAGAAAAAGTGAACATCCAGCAACAATAATATTTCGAATACCCTTCATCGTGAATCCTCTATTTGCATTTTCTCATTTGTTGTCTTTGTGCAATCCCTGCCCTGCCGATTGTATTGTTATACCTTATCTGGGCCGCGGTGACCAGCGTGGATATGACTGGTTGCCCCCCATGGGCAGCAGAACACGCAGATCCTTGCCACTGGTGAAAACTGTGCAGATCTCGGAATGGCCGTTGCGTTTTCTGGAAAAGACCACCTGCTTGCCGTCCGGCGACCAGGTGGCGGATTCAAAGTCGCCCCAACCCGAGGTCAGCTGCCTGGGCCGGCCGCCGTCAGCGTTGATCAAAAAGAGATGGTACTGGCCACCGACCCTGCCTGTGTACACGATCATATCGCCCTTGGGTGACCAGGAAGGTTCGCTGTTTTCCTGGCCGTCAAAGGTCAGCCGCCGTACCTGGCCGGTGGCCATTTCCATGCGATACAGCTGGGGCTGGCCGCTGCGGTCCGAGACAAAGACCAGGCTTTTGCCGTCCGGGGAAAAAGAGGGCGATACATTGATGCCCATGCCCCTGGTCAGTCGTTTGAGAATCTTGCCCTTCCTGTTGAGCAGGTACAGATCCGGCGATCCATCCTTGCTCAGCGTAACCACCATGGTCCTGCCATCCGGTGCAAAGGCCGGAGCCAGGTTCATGCCCTTGCGCCGTGACAGGGCCCTGGTCACCTTGCTCTGACGAAGATCGGTTATATAGAGATCCTGGTTGCCGCGATGATAGGTGGTATAGGCCAGAAAATTGCCATCGGGCGTGAAACGGGGCGAAACGCAGAGATGGCGGTGCCGGGTTATCTGCCGTTTCCTGAGGCCCAGCACATCACTGACAAAGACCTCCTTGGCCCCGGTTTCATCCGAGACATAGGCAATGGATGTACGGCTTATGCCCTCCTCACCGGTGAACTCCTTGACCAGGGCATCGGCGAGGCGCAGAACCATGTCATCCTGCTGACCGGGCTGTCCCTTGTAGCGCCGGCCGGCCAGCATCCTGTTTTCGCCAATATCCTGGAGACGTCCCTCAATGACAAGCTGTTTGCCGGCCAGGCTGTATTTGCCGAGGACTACAAAATCAACTCCATACTGCCGCCAGTCAACCGCCTTTGAAGATCCATAGGTGGCCGGATCAACAACCCGGGCAAATCCATGCAGCTCCAGGGCCCTGCCCAGCAGGTCAGCCATTGCCCGGCCCCTTTTCCGGCCGGCAGGATCAGCCCTGGTCCCCTCAAAATCAGGGATGGCGATGACGATCTTGCGGACGTCACTGGCCGTGATGTCAAGATAGACCCGTTCTGCCAGTGTAATTGATGGTATGCTGAGAGTTACCAGAACAGTCAGGAGAAAAGGAAGTAATTTTTCTGTAATTTTTTGCAAACGCTTCATTGATCAGTATCCGGAAAGAAAAGTAAAGTAGCCCTCAAAATGTGGCCTGAACAGATTTGGAAAAAAATTTATTGAACTCCTGCCGGCCTGAGCCTGAAGCCGAGATCCAGTCTCTTCTTGTGAATGGCGGGCGGGATGGGGGGCGCCGGCGAGGCCTTTTTCACTGTTTCCAGGGCAAAGCGGTCAAAAAAACTATCCCCGGAACTCTGCGCCACCTTGACCCCGACCAGGTTGCCGTTACCAAGAACGGTAAATTCGATGATCGTCTCCAGGCTTGGCGGCCATTTCTTGATTGCCGGCAAAACCCACAACCGCTGTACCCGGCCGGCAAGGTCCATATAGTACTGCTTCTCCAGGGCCGAGCTGACCCCGCCTGCCCGCCCTGATCCTCTCCGGCCTGATCCGGCCGATGGAGAATGCAGTTCTTTCTCCACCTTAAGGGCTGTGGCCAGTTCCGCCCGGGCCTCACGGGCAGCCTCACGGGCACGGCGTTCCTCGGCACGGGCCCTGGCCACAGCCTCCCGGCGGGCCTTTTTCCGGCGCGCCTGCTCAATCTTTTTGCGGATCAGTTCCTGTTCCCTTTGCGCCTTTTCCTGTCTGGCCAGCCGCTCGCGTTTCTTTTCCTCGTCCAGGCGCAGATCCTTTGCCTTGCGCACCTTTTTTTTCACCGGCCTGATGGAGATCGGCCGCGCTGCCGGGGCGGGTTCGGGCTGGATCTCCGGTTCAGGCGCCACGCTGACCACCTTCTCTTCCACCGGCTTTTCCCGGGCTGGCGGTGGTTTAGGCGGAGGGGTCGCCGGCCTGGGCTGTACCGGTTCAGGTTGTACGGCACTGGCAGGGCTTTCAGGCTCCGGCATGGAGACCAGATCAATGGTCATCACCTTGTCAAGAAGGGGCTTGCGGTTAAATAAAGCTGGCGCCTTCCAGGTACCTACAAAAACAAGGATATGAAGCCCGACGGCAATCCAGACAACCCGGCCCCAGAGACGGTCCCTGTCCAGTTGCTGGTTATAAAAATCCTGCTCGGAAAAAGTCATCGCCACCAACAGGAAGTCGGGTTCATTTTTTCTCTTTCTTCATTTCAGCAGGCCGGGTGATCATACCCAGCTTGGCAAAGCCGGCCCGTTTGATCTCTGCCATGGCCGCCACAACCACGCCATAGGGAACAGACTTGTCCGCACGCAGATAAATGGGTTCTTTCTTTTTCTCCGCGTCAAGACTGTGCAGTTGCTGATAGAGCTGGGCTGAATCAATCCTGATCTGGCCAAGAAAGATCTCTCCCTTGCCGTTGACAGAGACGACCAGGGGTTTTTCCTGCTGGCGCAGGGCCTTGGCCGTGGTGTGAGGAAGATCGATTTCAAGGCCCTGGGTCATCATCGGGGCCGTAACCATGAAAATGATCAACAGCACCAGCATGACATCAACAAGAGGCGTTACATTTATATCGGCATTAAGTCTTCGTTTGCCGTTTGCACCGATGGGTCCCATGGCTATCCCGGTTTATCAAGTTACGCGTTTATCAAAATCCCCGCGGGCAGAGCAGAACAGGCCGGCATGTTATCCCCGCGCCAGAATGTCACGCTCAATCAGGTTGAGAAAATCCGTTGTGAAGTTCTCGATATCGGTTTCAACATCCGTCTGTTTGCCTGAAAAATAATTGTAGAAAATAACCGCGGGAATGGCGACGGCAAGACCGGCGGCGGTGGCGACCAGGGCCTCGGAAATACCGGGCGCAACAACAGCAAGCGAAGCAGAGCCGCGCATGCCGATATCCTGAAACGAGGTCATGATACCCCAGACCGTGCCAAACAGGCCGATGAACGGCGTGGCGCTGCCCGTGGTGGCCAGAAAGGAAAGGGAACGGCCAAAACGCTCGCTCTCGATGAGCTGGGCCTTGCGTACGGCCCGTTTCAGGTTTTCCATGGTGGCGAGCTGGGATTCAAGGGTTTCCTCGGTTGCCTGTCGGGCCCGGGCCGAGCTGATCTTCTGCATCTCGTTGTAACCGGAAACAAAGACCGCGGCCTCGGGGCTGAGCACGTGTTCCCGGGCCGCCTCGAATGCCTCGGCCAGGGTTTTGCAGGACCAGAACTGATCGAGGAATGCGTCGGAAGCACGCCTTGAACGTATATACAGCAACTGCTTGAGCAGTATGATGGACCAGGAGATAACCGAAAAGAGAAGCAGGGTCGCCATGACCAGCTTGACCATGGGCCCGGCCCCGGCAATCATTGTAAATATGGACATACCAGTTATAACCGCCAGAAAATTAGTTGTACTTGGAAATCAGGAAGAAGAATCCGGACTATCCGGACCATACAGTCGGCAGACCCGATCCTGCCATGCCTCTATCTGATCTTCAAAATCAGCTTTGGCAAATTCCAGCCCGCATCCCTGGCAGACCACGCGTGCATTGCATCACCTGCCGGTCAGCTCGGCCCTGCCATGACAGACCGGACAGCGCAGATTCATTTCCATATCCTGATTCTTATACTCTGCCATGGAGATGCACGGGGAATAAACGGGTCAGAGGGTCTGAAAAATCATGCAGAAACCAGAGCAACTCTGCCAGCCCGGAAAAGACCTTTCACGGGATAATGCAAATGCAGGGCCAGAATATCCGCTAAGGACCGTAACCACAGAGCTCCGGCAGCGATATTCGCTTGACCTGCCTTACATTTTTCCTGCATAAAAATTTTATAATATAGCGTGGAATAAATATTCTGTCGACCTTGATCTAGGGATGGTGTAAAATTTTTCCGATTCTGATCCGGTACTGCCAGGCCGGAATTCTGAAAACATATTGCATACCAATCCAAGGAGAACAAGGTGATGAGTGAATCCATTGTTGACGTGGTGATCATCGGCGCCGGGCCGGCCGGCATTCAGGCCGGAATCCACGCAGCCCGCAAAAAAACTCGGGTTGTCATTCTCGGCCGCATTGAAAACAGTGCCCTTTATGGCGCCCATATTGAAAACTACGCCTGTATCCGGGGAGTGACAGACGGCAGGGACCTGCTTGAGGCGGGCAGGGATCAGGTACGCCATTTCGGCGCCGAAGTCCTGCCAGAAGATGTTCTTGCCATCAGGCAGGAGGATGAACTCTTCGAGCTTGAGCTTGAAAGCGGCACGGCCATGACCTGCCGGACCCTGATCTTTGCCATGGGTGTATCCAAAAAGAAACTCGGCGTGACCGGAGAACGAGAGCTTCTCGGCCAGGGGGTCAGCTATTGCGTGGACTGTGACGCCAACTTCTACCGGGGCGCAACGGTCATGGTGGTCGGCAACCGCAGCGCCGCCGTTGACGGTGCCCTGACCCTGACCGGCTATGCGGACAAGGTCTATCTTGTCGCGGAAAAACTGAGCATTGCCGATGAACTGCAACAGCGCCTTGACAGCTCCACGGTGGAGATTCTGACACCCAACTGGGTCAAGGAGATTCACGGCAACGCGCAAGTCACGGGCGTGACCCTGACCGACGGCAGCCGGATCGATCTTGACGGTATTTTCATCGAGCTTGGCTCCAAGGGGGCCCTGGAGCTGGCCACCCAGGTGGGCGTGGCCCTGGACACCGAGAGGTTCAAATATATTGATACCAACCGTCACCAGGAAACCAACATCCCGGGCATTTACGCGGCCGGCGATATTGTCGGCCCCCCATACCAGATGGCCAAGGCGGTCGGCGAGGGATGCGTGGCCGGCATGGAAGCCGCCTCCTATGCAAGGAAACAGAAAAGGGCCTGATTTTGCTTAGCTTTCATTCCTTTCGCATCAGGCAGCAGGCGAGTTCCTGTTGCCTTTTTTACATTCCTGTGTTTATATAGACGTCGCTCTTCCAGGTATCCATTCGTTCTCTCCTGGCTGATACTGACCAGGTCAGGCTGTTTTTTCCGGAACATCCGCCCGCGACATCAGGGCCCGGCTCACAGCGATATTGGAAGGGGAAATACTGCGCCAGACCAGCTCCTCTGTCGGAAAATGATCCTGTCAGGGCACGCAACGGGTCGACTCTTACAGCAATCAGCAGTCCAACATGTCCTGTATGTATACCCCTCGGGCATGGATACAGGCCATAACAGACACATAACAACAGAGAAAAACACGGCACCGGCAGACAGCCGGCGCCAGACGCCATAACTCTGTTCTCAGATAACCACAACTTGGGGACATGCCGTTGAAAACAAAAATTCTTGTGGCCAATCGTGGTGAAATCGCCATCCGAATTATCCGTGCCATCCAGGAACTCAACTATGAGGCCGTGGCCATATATGAATCGCCTGACCGGGATTCCCGCCATATCCGCATCGCGGATGAGGCCATCTGGATTGGCGACGGACCGCGTTGTGATTATCTCGACATCGACAAGGTCATAGACGCAGCCATCCACTCCGGGGCAGTGGCCATTCATCCCGGCTATGGGTTCCTGGCCGAGAATCCCGACTTTGCCAGGGCCTGCGAAGAGGCCGGCCTGATCTTTATCGGTCCCTCCTCCACCGTGATTGAACAGCTCGGCAACAAGGTCATGGCCAGGGAGATCATGGCCAGGGCCGGAATCCCCATGGTACCTGGCACCGACAATCTCAAACCGGGTCAGGAGGGTCAGGAAGAGGCCATTGCATTTGGCAGAAAATATGGCTATCCGATCATGCTCAAGGCCACCTCGGGCGGCGGCGGCCGCGGCATCCGCCGGATTGAAAGCGAGGATGAACTGGCCGAGCAGTATGAGATCGCCCGCTCCGAGGCAAAGGCCGCCTTTAACGATGACTCTGTGTACATCGAAAAGGTGGTGGTCAAGCCCAAGCATGTCGAGGTGCAGATCATTGCCGACAAGACCGGCAAGACCATCCATCTCGGCACCCGCGACTGCTCCATCCAGCGGCGCAACCAGAAGCTGATCGAGATCGCGCCCGCCTTTCACCTGAGCCCCGAGCAGGCCGAGGAGATCTGCCAGACCGCGATTCAGGCGGCCAGGGCAGCCAACTACTTCAATGCCGGCACCGTGGAATTTCTCCTTGACTCGGACGGCTCCTTCTACTTCATGGAGATCAATACCCGGCTCCAGGTGGAACATACGGTCACCGAAATGATCACCGGCATTGACATTGTCCGCACCCAGATCAAGCTGGCCATGGGCAAGGATCTGCTCTTCACCCAGGATCACGTACAACTGCGCGGCCATGCCATCGAGATGCGCATCAATGCCGAGGACCCGCAGAACAACTTCATGCCCGAGGGCGGCAAGACCATTACGGTCTATCACTCGCCGGGTGGGTATGGCGTGCGCCTGGATGGGTTCTGCTACCAGGGCTTCACCATCCCCGAGGCCTATGATTCGCTTCTCGTCAAGCTGACCGTATTCGGCTGGTCCTGGAACGAAACTGTTGACCGCTTGCGCCGCTGTCTGCATAACTTTGTCATCACCGGCCCAAAAACCACCATTCCCTTTTACCTGAACCTGATCAATCATCCTGATTTCAAAAAGGGCGAGTTCGACACCTCGTTTCTCGATGAAAACGAGCAGCTCTTTGAGTATGACGAAACGGCAAGCGAGGTCAACAGGCTGGCCCGGCTCATCGCCGAGATCCATCAGAAAAAAGTCAACACCTACGCAGCCTGATCGCAGGCTCCGCTCCACCCCTTTCCGACAACAGAACGGACCTTGATATGACACGCATAACACAGAACATGACCGTGGACACCGTCCTGGACACCCTGCGCCAGGCTGACGGGTATTATATAACCAACACGGCCCGGGACATGTCCCAGTCCGACTACAAGAACAGAATACTGCTCCACACCGACCTGCTCGCCGCTCAACCACGTGAAGAGGCCGGCTATTTCTCCCTGGAGATCACCGGCGGTGCGTCCGTGCATGTGGATATTCTCCGCAAGCAGGTGGACCCCTTTCTCAAGCTGAAGCTGCTCAGAAAAAAGATGCCCGACACCATGTTCCAGACCCTGTGCCGGGGTGTGAATCTGTTCGGCTACCGCCCCTATCCGCAGAACGTGATCCGGCTGACCGTGCGCGAGTTTGCCAAGTACGTTGATGTATGGCGCACCTTTGACTTCATGAACCATATCCCCAACATGCAGGCCGTGTTCGAGGAGGTGGCCAAGGCGGGCAAGATCAACGAACCCTGTATCTGTTTTTCCACCGGCCCGGAACACACGGACGAATTTTACGTGAAAAAGGTGCAGGAGATCCTGGATGTGACCGGATCGGACATCATCCTCTGCATCAAGAACCACGGCGGCCTGGGCACGCCGCGGCGGATAGGCGAACTGGTCAATGCCATCAAGCAGGCCTATCCGGATCTGATCATCCATTATCACGGCCATAACACAGACGGCAATGATATCGGCCGGATCACAGCCGCGGTCTTAAACGGCGCCACCATTGTCGACGCATCCGACCACTCCTTTACCGGCTTCTACGGCCCGCCGCCCATCCTGACCGTAATCCAGACCCTCAAGGATCATGACAAAACAGCCATTGACGTGGACGAGGAGGCCGTGATCCGCACCTCTGACGTGATCCGGGATGAACGCCAGCACTATGGCCAGTTCGAGGCCCAGATCAAGGGATTCATGCCCACGGTCCAGATCCACAAACTGCCGGGCGGAGCCATGGGCTCAAGCCTTGAGCAGGCCTCCAAGGGCGGCTTTCTCGATAAAATGCCCGATATCCTGCACAGGGAACTGCCCAGGGTGCAGAAAGAGCTGGGCAACTGGTGGTCGGTGACGCCCGGCTCCCAGATCCTCTGGACCACGGCGGTTTCCAATGTTCTGGAGGGTGAGCGCTACGGCAACCCGTCCGGTGACCTGAAAAACCTGCTCCTTGGCAAGTATGGCCCCTTTCCCTTTTACCAGCCCGATGACTGGATCTATGAAAAGGCCTTTGGCCCGGACTGGCAGAAAGTGCTCGATGAGGAAGGCGGCATTGAAGAGATCGAGGACATGGATATCGACAAGGAGAGGGCCACGCTCACCGAACGACTGGACAGGGAACCCACTGAACAGGAGCTGGTCACCTATCTCCAGCATCCCAATGATGCGGTTGAATTCTTCAAATTTGAAGAGAACTTTGGCCAGTCCTACGTACTGCCGCCGTCCATCTTCCTGCGTCAGGGCGGGTTCCAGCTCGGCGAGACCCTGGTTTTCCGGGATCACAACGGCAAGGAACATATCATCGAAATCGGACCCAGCCAGGAGGACGAGGATGGCCGCACCAATGTGTATCTCAATGTGGACCACTCACAGCGTACCTATATCATAGAGCCCGAAGTCAAGGAAGGCGTGGCTGCCCAGGCAACTCTGTCTAAGGACGAAATAGCCAAGCTCGCCAAAATCGGCGACATTCGCGCCCCTTTTGCCGCCAATGTCTATGAAATCTCGGTGGAAGAGGGCCAGGAG
>Ga0256913_10000442_pt1 | contig 21320 bp, 18 predicted proteins | sample Axial_MatmetaG_FD_185970 | JGI IMG/M metagenome (GOLD analysis project Ga0256913, IMG submission 185970) | Deep-sea worm associated microbial mat communities from Axial Seamount, Juan de Fuca Ridge, Pacific Ocean - Axial_Mat | ecosystem: Environmental > Aquatic > Marine > Oceanic > Microbial... | reverse complement strand
CTATAATAAATAACTTTTTTAATACACTTTTTAACATTCATTCGAAATTAGCAAACTTTTCGAATTTCATAAAATACTTTAACCACCCCCCCTTTTCACACTCCATAACATCTATTTCCAGAAAAAACAAAAGAAGTGCCCCTATAAATAGTGCACTTCCTTTCTGTTTTTTATAAATTTACAGAAATACCCCCATTATCAAAAAAAACAAAAAGTTAAAAATGAAGTATTTTGAGATTTAACCGGAATTGAGAAAATAGTCAATTATTCAGTTGTATTTTCTATTTGATAAAATCTTCGATAAATTTATTTTTCGGTTTCAAAACGGTCTCCTGCCACACTTTTCTGAATGATTCCTGATGAAGATTATGCTCGCGGTAAGGAACTCCGAAAACAATCTTTTTCCCTTTCGATTGATTAATTGCAGCATACACCGAACTCGACGGACAAGTTTCGTCGACAAACCCGATTTCGGTAACAATTGTTGCTTTCGACCCTTTTATCAGATGTGCCACATCGAAATACGGCAGGGTTTTCAACATTTTATCCCGGTTGTTTTTTATTTTGAAAGGGTTTGGCCAGCCCCCTTTTTCGCCAATTAATGCCCGTCCCCAGTCGCACATGGCAGGTACAGTTGCAACAACAGCTGTTACTCTTTTATCGAGCCCGGCAGCAGCCAGCGATTGTCCTCCACCCTGACTTTCACCAATTACAATAATTCGTTTCCCATCCCATTCGGGTTGATTCGTCAGAAAATCCAATGTACGGAGAAGCCGTAAATACATTCCCCGAAAATAGATAGAGTCTCTGTTATCCAACCCGAAAAGCATATAATCTTTTAGTTCGCCTGCTTCCAAATTATCGTAATATTCTTGTGGTTGGCCATTTAACATTCCGTGTGCATTTAAATCGAAGCAGAGTGCCCCCTCGCCCATTTTTGCATAGCGCATTGCCTTCCGGGGCTGTGCCAAGCACCACGAGCCTTTTACACCTGCTGCATGCACAACCAAAACAATTGGCAACGACTTTGGCGCAGCCAATTCGGGCTTTGCAAAATAACCTCTTGCAGGCTTTGGCCCGGTACAATTTATTTCAACATCGGAACATTCGAAGCCCACTTCAATATCGCCGACAGGTGTGCTTTTTACCTTCATTGGCAGGGCACGCAAAGCTTTTTTCTCCGATTTCCAATACTTTTTTAAATCATGTGGATATTTCGTTTCCGGCTTAAAATTATCCGGATCAACTACCAAGCCGATTTTTGTTGTAAAGTCTCCGGCTGTAACATGAAAAATAACCGACGTGGGTTTGTTAAACGAATTCGTAAAAATGGTAAGTTTCTCTCCCGGGTATTTAAACTTTTGAGTTGTAACATTATTGCCATAATTAACTCTGGTTTTTACAATAATTGAATCAGCTTCCATTTCATTTAAATGAGCTGTAACAACAATCTTCTCTCCTTTTTTATAAATGCCCGATTCGTTTGATTGCTCAACAACAACATTTTGTGCAAGGGTAATAAAACCCGAAACCAAAAGAAGAGAAAGGCTGAAAAGTATTCGTTGAATTGATTTCATATTAATTGATTTGATATTTATTCAAAGGTAAAATTTACAGATTAACACGCAAAGAAATACCCTCCTCAGAAACTGAAAAGGGCATTCTAAAATATCATAATTAAAGTATTACTTTTAATTTTCGAATTTATGAAACTCTAAGTCTGCCAATTCTGAAGCGGCAATAAATTCGGCATGTGCTTTAACTTTTGCTCTTGCAAAACTTACATAATTTTTAGCTGAACGAGTAAACATATCATCGCGGGTTGTGTCGATAATCAGCAGGTAGCTCATAATAATATGACCTGCCATCTCTACCAAACGGCGGGCGTGGTAGTCGATAAACTCGTTATTATCGACAGCGACAACCGTCTCAACCGCTTTTTCGTAATCGCCGGTTAATTCAATTAATGTATCGCGTAGTTTTTCCATTTCCGGAGAAATTGGTTCGGCCTCGTAAAACTTAATCTGGTTAAGATAAGCACCGGTAGTAACCCCGCGAATTGCAGCCACCACCTGCAACTGCGTTGTACCTTCGTAAATTGAAGTGATACGCGCATCGCGATAAATCCGCTCCACCGGGTAGTCTTTCATAAAACCTGAACCACCGTGAATCTGAATTGCATCGTATGCCAGCTCGTTGCTGTACTCGCTCGCCATTCCTTTTACAAGCGGAGTAAAGATATCGGCCAAACGCTGGTATTTTTTCATTTCGTTACGCTCCTCTTTTTCGAGTTTGCGCTCTTCCGAAATGTGTGCATACGTTTTATACATATCGACAAAACGTGCTGTTTCATACAACAGAGTACGGGCAGCATCGAGTTTTGCCTTCATTGTCGAAATCATTTCGTAAACAGCGGGGAATTGGATAATTGGTTTTCCGAACTGCTCGCGCTCTTTTGCATAGGCAATTGCCTCGCGGTAAGCAGCTTCGCACAAACCAACCGACTGTGCAGCAATTCCCAAACGCGCACCATTCATCAGTGCCATCACGTATTTTATCAGCCCCATCCGGCGCGAGCCAACCAATTCGGCAGGAGCATCTTTAAATACCAGCTCGCAGGTTGGCGACCCGATAATTCCCATTTTATGCTCAATCCGGCGAACGGTTACGCCACCATGTTGTTTATCGTAAATATACATCGACAGGCCACGACCATCTTTTGTTCCCTGTTCGGAGCGGGCGAGCACCAGCGAAATATCGCCATCGCCGTTTGTAATAAAACGTTTTACTCCGTTTAATATCCAGGTCTGTTTCTCTTCGTTCCAAACCGCTTTTAGCTGAACGGCCTGCAAATCGGATCCGGCATCGGGCTCGGTTAAGTCCATTGCCATTGTTTCGCCGGCACAAACGCGCGGAAGGTATTTTGCTTTTTGCTCTTCCGATGCATATTCGTTAATGGTTTCGGCGCAATCCTGCAACCCCCAAATATTTACAAATCCGGCATCGGCACGCGATACAATATCGGCAGCCATAATGTACGGTACAATCGGGAAATTCAGCCCGTCGTATTTATACGGCAGCGACATTCCCATTAAACCGGCCTTAATTAAAGCATCAACATTTTCCTGTGTTCCTTTTGCATAAACCACGTGTCCGTCAACAACTTTCGGGCCTTCCTCGTCAATTCCTTCGGCATTCGGGGCAACAATATTTGCACAAATATCGCCCACAACTTCCAGCACCCTGTCGTAACTATCCATCGCATCGTCGTAATTCATAGGAGCAAAATCGAAATCGGTACTAAACGAGTAATCGCGTTCTTTTAACCGAACAATTTTCTCCATTAACGGATGTTCAAGATGGAATTTTATCTCTTTATTATCGTTATATAAATTTGCCATTTTAAAGCGTTTTAATTTTTAAAACTATTTCGAATTCTTTTTATAACTCTTAATCATTTTCGGAATAACGTCAGCAATATCGCCGGTAATTACATAGTCGGCAATCGAGTTAATCGGTGCTTCCGAGTCGGTATTAATTGCAATTATCTGTGCCGATTCTTCCATTCCGGCACGGTGCTGAATTTGTCCCGATATTCCGCAAGCGATATAGAGTTTCGGACGAACGGTAACACCTGTTTGTCCGATTTGGCGTTCGTGGTCGGCAAATCCGGCATCTACTGCGGCACGCGATGCGCCCACTTCGCCACCGAGTACTTCGGCCAGCTCATTCAATAACTGGAAATTCTCTTTCGAGCCAACGCCGTAACCCCCTGAAACAACAATTGATGCTCCTTTAATATTTACCTTGCTTTTCTCCATGTGGCGCTCGATTATCTCAACCACAAAATCGGTGTCGTCAACATATTTTGCGACATCGAGCTGTACTACTTTCCCTTTATAATTTTCGTCGAGAATCTCTTTTTTCATCACCCCCTCGCGAACGGTTGCCATTTGCGGGCGACAGTCGGGATTGATAATGGTAGCAATAATATTACCACCAAATGCCGGACGAATCTGATATAAAAGGTTTTCGTAGTTTTTATCCTGTTTTTTATCGAAATGGTCGCCAATAATTAAACTGGTGCAGTCGGCAGTTAAACCACTGTGCAGTGCCGATGAAACCCGCGGGCCAAGGTCGCGCCCGATTGACGAAGCGCCCATTAATGCAATCTGCGGTTTCTCCTCTTCGAACAATTTTACCACCAACGAAGTGTGTGGCAGCGTTTGATACGGGAACAACCGCGCATCGTCGGCCAAATAAAGTGTATCTACTCCGTACGGAATAATCTGTTTTTCAACTCCATCGAGTTTATGACCAATTGCAATTGCCTCTAATTTGCAATTCAATTCGCTTGCCAACGTTCGTCCTTTGGTAAGTAACTCCTGGCTAACCTCGGCTACCCGGCCCTCTTCTATTTCGCAATAAACAAATATATTATTCATTTTAATTTCTTTTTAAGGTTAACCAATTGTATGACTTTCAATCAACTCTACCATCAGGCTTTCAATGTCATCGTCGGACGATGAAATTACTTTCGAATCTTTTGCCTGCAAAACCACATTCTCGATTGATTTTACTTTTGTTGGCGATCCTTTCAGTCCCAACTGGTCAGCTTCGGTTTCAATATCAGCAACAGTCCATTCGGTTAAAACCAAATCGGTACGTCTTTCATACAACGGTTTTAGTTCGTCGGAAAGTGTTTCTATTTCGGTAGCTGTTTTTGCATGTTTAAATTTCATCAGCAGTTTTGCATTCCGCGCCCTGCAATCGGGTGCCGAACCGTTAACTGTAATTACCAACGGAAGCGGACATTTTACTGTTTCAACTCCATTCTCGAGGCGCCGTTTTACTGTAATAGAATTGTCATCCATTTCAGTTATCTCTTCAACATAAGTTACCTGCAACATTCCAAGTTTCTCGGCAACCTGTGGCCCAACCTGCGCGGTATCGCCATCAATTGCCTGGCGGCCTGCAACAATAATATCGATGTCGCCCATTTTTTTAAGCGCCTGCCCAATTGCGTACGATGTTGCCAGTGTATCCGATCCGGCAAATGCACGGTCGGTTAGCAAAATACCGCCATCGGTTCCGCGAAACAGTCCCTCGCGAATAATATCGGCTGCTCGCCCCGGTCCCATTGTAACAATCTCAACTGTTGATTCGGGAAATTTATCTTTTATTCTCAACGCTTGTTCGAGTGCATTTAAATCTTCAGGATTAAAAATGGCAGGCAGTGCTGCTCGATTAATAGTTCCGTCAGCTTTCATTGCATCTTTACCAACATTCCTCGTGTCGGGAACCTGCTTGGCTAAAACAATAATTTTGTAAGCTTTCATTCAATAATTATTTATGTTATTTCTCTTATTCTACTGCTCTAATCCAGAATACAATCGGGATATTTTTGTAAAAAAAACAAGCAAATATATATATTCAACCTAAGGAAATCAAGGCAGCAGCAGCAAATAGAAGGAAAACAAGTTTCAATCTTGCTAACATAATATTTAAAGTTTGAATAAAAAGGAAGAAAGCAGTTCAAACTAACTGGGAAAGAAGCATTTGAACAATTTAACGAATATTTCGAAAATTCATTTTACAGAAAGACGACAATCTTATTTAGAAATGATTTAAGTTAAATTTCGACAAAATCAGGGGTTAAAAGACAAAATTTAATTCAATGAAGTTGTTTAATATAAAAGCAAATAAATTAATGGGTTAAGCAAAAAAAAGAGGAACCAAAAATTGATTCCTCTCATATAATAGTTTTACTATTTACTATGCTTGCGCCGTTGGCCCGCCAAAGTTCATCGGTGTCATCATTGGCTCCGAACCGGGCTTAATGTTTTTAATGGGACCGTGCACGGCTTCGTATTTTTTTACGTTGTCTTGCAAGGCCATCAAAAGTCTTTTGGCATGTTCCGGAGTTAAAATAATTCTCGATTTCACATTTGCCTTTGGAATACCCGGCATGATACGAACGAAATCAACTACAAACTCTGAACTCGAATGAGTAATCACTGCAAGGTTCGAATAGATTCCCTGAGCTACTTCTTCGCTCAATTCAATATTTAATTGTTGCGCATTTTGTTTTTTCTCGTCCATGATTTTTATAATTAATCGTTATCGTATTTTTTCATGTCAACCAATCTGTCGTACTCCGATTTAGAGCCAACAACAAGGTTTTTGTATTCTTTAAGACCTGTACCAGCAGGAATTAAGTGGCCACAAATTACGTTCTCCTTCAATCCGTCGAGGTAATCTGTTTTTCCATTAATTGCCGCTTCATTCAGCACTTTTGTAGTTTCCTGGAACGATGCTGCCGACAACCAACTGCGTGTTTGCAGTGCTGCCCTTGTAATTCCCTGAAGAATCTGACTTGAAGTTGCCGGAATTGCATCTCTCGATTCAACCAATTTCTTGTCTTTTCTTCTCAATTGAGAATTTTCGTCTCTCAGCTTTCTTGCCGAAATAATCTGCCCGGCTTTAAAACCTTCAGCATCACCCGGCTCAACAACAACTTTCTTGTTATAAATCCAATCGTTTTCTGAAGAGAAGTCGTGCTTATCGACAATCTGTTTTTCGAGGAAACGTGTATCACCCGGGTCAACAATTTCCACTTTCCGCATCATTTGGCGAATAATAACTTCGTAATGTTTGTCGTTAATTTTCACACCCTGCATACGGTAAACGTCCTGCACCTCATTCAAAATATACTCTTGAACTGCGGTTGGGCCTTTAATTGCCAGAATATCGGAAGGAGTGGTTGCTCCGTCAGAAAGCGGTGTTCCCGCTCTGATATAGTCGTTTTCCTGAACAAGAATTTGTTTAGAAAGCGGAACCATATATTTTTTACTGTCGCCCAGTTTTGTAGTTACAATAATTTCGCGGTTACCACGCTTAATTTTACCCAGCGAAACTTCTCCGTCGATTTCCGAAACAACTGCCGGATTCGAAGGATTCCTTGCTTCAAAGAGCTCGGTTACACGTGGCAGACCACCCGTGATATCACCAGCTTTACCGGCTGCACGAGGGATTTTAACAAGAACGGTACCTGCTTTTACATCCTGTCCGTTATCTACTGCAATATGACCTCCAACCGGAAGGTTGTACGAGCGAATCACATTCCCTTTTTTGTCGATAACTTTAAGGGTAGCATTCTTAGTTTTATCTCTGGTTTCAATAATTACTTTCTCGCTGTAACCGGTTTGTTCGTCCGATTCTTCGCGGAATGTAATACCATCAATAAGATTTTCGAATTCAATTTTACCATCGAATTCAGTAATAATTACACCGTTAAACGGATCCCATTCACATATCATTTTTCCTTTTCTAATCTCATCACCGTTTTTCACATACAGTTTCGATCCGTATGGAATTGGATGAGTTGAAAGAGGAATATTTGTGTTCTTGTCAATAATTTTAAGTTCGGCTAAACGACTAACAACTATTTCGACGTTTTCGCCCTCGTCGGTTTTATATTTTACCGAACGCAACTCTTCAATTTCGGCATAACCGTCGTATTTCGACTCGACCTGCGATTGAGCAGAGATGTTACCCGCAATACCACCCACGTGGAATGTACGAAGTGTAAGCTGTGTTCCCGGCTCGCCAATCGACTGAGCTGCAATAACTCCAACGGCTTCACCTTTCTGAACTTTCTTACCTGTTGCAAGGTTTCTTCCGTAACATTTGGCACACACACCCGCTTTCGATTCGCAGGTAAGTACCGAACGAATTTCAACACTTTCGATTGGTGACTCTTCGATTATAGCGGCAATTGTTTCGGTAATTTCTTCTCCCGATTTAATTATTAATTCGCCACTAATTGGATGGAAAATATCGTGAACAGTTGTTCTTCCAATAATTCTTTCGTAAAGAGAAGCCACTTCTTCCTCGTTATTTTTAATTGCTGTTGCAACTAATCCTCGAAGTGTTCCGCAGTCGTCTTCCGAAATAATAACATCTTGCGATACATCAACCAAACGACGGGTAAGGTAACCCGCATCCGCTGTTTTCAGTGCGGTATCGGCCAAACCTTTACGTGCACCGTGAGTTGAAATAAAGTACTCGAGTACCGAAAGTCCCTCCTTAAAGTTTGCAAGAATCGGGTTTTCAATAATTTGCGAACCTGTTGAACCTGATTTTTGTGGTTTCGCCATCAATCCTCTCATACCGCACAACTGGCGAATCTGTTCTTTCGAACCCCTTGCACCCGAGTCGAGCATCATGTAAATTGAGTTGAAACCCTGCTTATCAGAACTCAACGTATTCATAACCGTTTGAGTAAGTTTTGCGTTGGCATGTGTCCAAATATCAATAACCTGATTGTATCTTTCGTTATTGGTAATGAAACCCATGTTGTAGTTATTAATTACCTCTTCAACTTCTTTGTCGCCCTGACCAACAATCTCTTTTTTGCTTTCAGGAATGATAACATCGCCAAGGTTAAACGACAAACCACCACGGTAAGCCATTGTGTAACCAAGGTTCTTAATATCGTCTAGGAATGAAACGGTAATTGCATTTCCGCAAATATTAAATACATCGGAAATAATTGTACGTAACGACTTTTTTGTAAGTAACTGATTGATGTACCCCACCTGACGTGGTACATTTTCGTTAAACATTACTCTACCAACAGTAGTTTCGATTATGTGTTTAAAGTATTCGCCATTTTCGTCAACGTCTTCAACTTTTACTTTAATAATAGCATGAAGATCGATGGCTTTTTCGGCGTATGCAATAGCAACTTCTTCGGCCGAGTAGAATGTCATTCCCTCGCCTCTCGAACCTTTGCGCGATTTGGTCATGTAGTACAGACCCAAAACCATATCCTGCGAAGGCACCTGAATTGGCGCTCCGTTTGCAGGGTTCAAAAGGTTGTGCGAAGCAAGCATTAACAACTGCGCCTCTAAAATTGCAGCATTTCCTAACGGCAGGTGAACCGCCATTTGGTCACCGTCGAAGTCGGCGTTAAAACCTGTACAAACCAGCGGGTGCAACTGAATTGCTTTTCCCTCGATTAATACTGGTTGAAATGCCTGAATTGACAAACGGTGCAGTGTGGGAGCCCGGTTTAACATTACCGGATGTCCTTTTAAAACATTTTCGAGAATCTCCCAAACAACCGGGTCTTTCCGGTCAACTATTTTTTTCGCCGATTTTACGGTTTTTACAATTCCTCTTTCAATTAATTTACGAATTACAAAAGGTTTGTAAAGTTCTGCTGCCATCCCTTTCGGAATTCCACATTCGTGGATTTTCAGTTTCGGACCAACAACAATTACCGAACGTGCAGAATAATCGACACGTTTACCCAAAAGGTTTTGGCGGAAACGTCCCTGCTTTCCTTTCAAACTATCGGAAAGTGATTTTAAAGCACGGTTATTTTCGGTTTTAACGGCGTTTGCTTTTCTCGAGTTATCGAATAACGAATCGACAGCTTCCTGCAACATTCGTTTTTCGTTTCTTAAAATTACCTCGGGAGCTTTAATTTCGATTAACCTTTTTAAACGGTTATTACGAATAATTGCCCGGCGGTATAAATCGTTCAAATCTGAAGTTGCAAACCGTCCACCATCGAGAGGTACCAACGGGCGCAAATCGGGTGGAATTACAGGAACAACCCTGACAATCATCCACTCCGGACGATTTATATTTTTACTTGCTCTGAACGCTTCAACAACCTGTAACCTTTTTAAGGCTTCATTTTTACGTTGTTGCGACGTTTCAGTATTTGCTTTATGACGTAAAGTGTATGACAAATCATCGAGATCGATTCTGCTAAGAATATCGAACAGAGCTTCAGCTCCCATTTTTAAATAAATTTATTCGGATCGTCGTCGTCTAAAAGATGATTCTCTTTCGGAAGAGCTTCAAGAATATCGAGATATTCTTCTTCAGTTAAAAAATCGAGTTCTTTAACATCGTCAGCTGCTTTTACTCCCGGATTAATTACCACATAACGTTCGTAATAAATAATCATGTCGAGTTTCTTGGTTGGAAGGCCAAGTAAATATCCGATTTTATTGGGTAACGATTTGAAATACCAAATATGTGCAACGGGAACCACAAGTGAGATGTGCCCCATTCTTTCGCGTCGTACTTTTTTCTCAGTAACTTCAACACCACAACGGTCGCAAACAATTCCCTTATAACGGATTCGTTTGTATTTACCGCAATGGCATTCGTAATCTTTTACCGGCCCAAAAATACGCTCGCAAAACAAACCATCACGCTCAGGTTTATACGTTCTGTAGTTTATCGTTTCAGGTTTTAAAACTTCACCGAACGATCTTTCCAGAATCTCTTCGGGAGAAGAAAGACCAATTGAAACTTTTGAAAAACTAGTTTTCGCTTTATTATCTTTTCTGAATGCCATAATACTTTTTAAAAAATCATTAAAACAGAACCAATTCTCATTAAGAGATGGATTTTACTCCATTCTTACACTAAGACCTAAACCTCTGAGTTCGTGCAATAATACGTTAAGTGATTCAGGGATACCGGGTTGTGGCATCGGCTCACCTTTTACAATTGCCTCGTATGCTTTTGCTCTTCCCATTACATCGTCAGATTTAACGGTAAGTATCTCCTGCAAAATGTGCGCTGCTCCAAATGCTTCGAGAGCCCAAACTTCCATTTCACCAAAACGCTGACCACCAAACTGAGCTTTACCACCCAACGGTTGCTGCGTAATTAACGAATATGGCCCGATTGAGCGTGCGTGCATTTTGTCTTCAACCATGTGCCCCAGTTTCATCATATAAATAATACCCACTGTTGCCGGCTGATCGAACGGCTCGCCTGTCTCACCATTAATCAGGTAAGTTTCTCCATAACGTGGCACGCCTGCTTTGTCGGTATATTCCGAAATCTCGTCGAGGCTTGCACCATCGAAAATTGGTGTTGCAAACTTGAGTCCCAGATTTTTCCCTGCCCATCCGAGAACAGTTTCGTAAATCTGTCCAAGGTTCATCCTCGATGGTACACCGAGTGGGTTAAGAACGATATCAACAGGAGTTCCGTCATCGAGGAACGGCATATCTTCGGCTCTTACAACACGCGATACAATACCTTTGTTACCGTGTCGTCCTGCCATTTTATCTCCAATTTGAAGTTTCCGCTTTTTCGCAATGTAAATTTTTGCAAGCTGAATAATTCCGGCAGGAAGTTCATCTCCAATAGTTACATTGTATCTTTCACGACGTGAAACAGCTTCTGCTTCTTTGTGTTTCATTATGTAGTTGTTGATTACCCTGAAGATCAATTCGTTCTTTGCTTTGTCTGTTGTCCATTTTGCAGGATTAACAGCTAAGTAATCAAGCTCTTGCAATTGTTTCAAGGTAAACTTAACTCCTTTCGGAATAATTTCTGTTCCGTAATAATCTTTTACACCCTGCGAAGTTTTTCCGCTTACCAGGGTAAAAAGTTTATCTTCGAGTTTTGTTTTAAGCGCAGCAACTTCGCGTTCCAATTTTTCGTCAATCTGATCGAGCAATAATTTTGTTGCCTTACCTTTTTTATCTTTTGCAACACGCGAGAACAATTTTTTCTCGATAACAACACCTGACAACGATGGAGAAGCTTTTAACGAAGCATCTTTAACATCGCCGGCTTTATCGCCAAAAATTGCACGCAGTAATTTCTCTTCGGGTGATGGGTCCGATTCTCCTTTTGGAGTAATCTTTCCAATCAGAATATCGCCTGCAGAAACGTTTGCACCAACACGAATTAACCCGTTTTCGTCGAGATTACGAGTTGCCTCTTCGCTTACGTTCGGAATATCAGAAGTAAATTCTTCAACTCCACGTTTGGTGTCGCGTACTTCGAGATTATACTCATCAACATGAATTGAGGTGAATACATCTTCGCGGACAATTCTTTCCGAAATTACAATTGCATCCTCGTAGTTGTATCCCTGCCACGGCATAAATGCAACCATAAGGTTTCTTCCCAGAGCCAGTTCGCCTTTATCGGTTGCATATCCTTCAGTAAGAATCTGCCCTTTTAAAATACGCTCACCTTTTTCAACAATTGGTTTTAAATCAACCGTTGTTCCCTGGTTTGTTTTTGTATATTTTCTTAATTGATACGTTACAACTTCCGGATCGAAACTTACAAATCGATCTTCTTCAGCAATATCGTAACGAACTATTATTTGTGTAGCATCAACAAATTCGACTACTCCGTCGAATTCTGCTCTTACCAAAATTTCTGAATCGGCAGCCGATCTTCCTTCCAGTCCGGTTCCAACAATAGGAGCTTCGGGACGTAAAAGCGGCACAGCCTGACGCATCATGTTCGATCCCATTAACGCACGGTTGGCATCGTCGTGCTCGAGGAACGGAATTAATGATGCAGCCACAGACGAAATCTGGTTCGGACCAACGTCCATTAACTCTACATCGCTCTTGTCAACTACCGGATAATCGCCGTCGAGTCGCGATTTTACCTTGTCGTTTACAAAATATCCTTCAGAGTCGATTGGCGCATTTGCCTGTGCAATTACCTGCCCCTCTTCTTCTTCGGCAGTTAAATAAACTGCTCCGTCTTCCGAAAGGTCAACTTTTCCTCCGGTTACTTTTCGGTAAGGTGTTGAGATAAAACCAAGCTCGTTAATTTTAGCAAATACACACAACGAAGAGATAAGACCAATGTTCGGTCCCTCCGGTGTTTCAATCGGACAAAGACGTCCGTAGTGAGTAAAGTGAACGTCACGTACCTCAAATCCGGCTCTTTCGCGAGAAAGTCCACCAGGCCCGAGTGCCGACATACGCCGTTTGTGTGTCATTTCAGCCAACGGATTTGTTTGATCCATAAACTGAGACAATGCATTTGTTCCGAAGAATGAGTTAATTACCGATGACAAAGTTTTTGAATTGATTAAATCAATCGGGGTAAAAACTTCGTTATCTCTAACATTCATTCGTTCGCGAATAGTACGTGCCATACGAGCCAATCCAACACCAAACTGGTTAAACATTTGCTCGCCAACTGTGCGTACTCTCCGGTTGCTTAGGTGGTCAATATCATCGACATCGGTTTTTGCATTAATCAACTGAATGAGATGTTTTATAATCTCAATAATGTCAACTTTTGTAAGAACCCGACTATCGGTACTGGCATCTAAGCCTAATTTCTTATTGATTCGGTAACGACCAACTTCTCCGAGGTCGTATCGTTTATCTGAGAAGAAAAGTTTATCGATTACATCTCTGGCTGTTGCCTCATCCGGCGGTTCAGCGTTTCGCAGCTGACGATAGATGTGTAGCACAGCTTCTTTTTCCGAGTTACAAGGATCTTTCTGAAGTGTGTTGTAGATAATAGCAAAATCTTGCTGGTTCTGATCCTCTTTGTGTAAGAGAATAGTCTTCACTCCCGATTCCAGAATTTCTGCAATATGATCTTCCTCGATATCAGTTTCGCGATCGATAATAACTTCGTTACGTTCGATGGAAACGACTTCGCCGGTATCTTCGTCAACAAAATCTTCGACCCACGATTTTAAAACACGGGCTGCCAATTTTCTACCGAGCACTTTTTTCAATCCTGTTTTAGATACTTTAACCTCGTCGGCCAGATCGAAAATCTCTAAAATTTCTTTATCGCTTTCATATCCAATGGCACGTAACAGTGTGGTAACAGGTAATTTTTTCTTCCTGTCGATGTATGCAAACATAACACTGTTAATGTCTGTTGCAAACTCAATCCACGATCCTTTGAACGGGATAATACGTGCAGAATAAAGTTTTGTACCGTTTGCGTGTAAACTTTGCCCGAAGAATACTCCCGGCGACCTGTGCAGCTGCGATACAATTACGCGTTCGGCTCCATTAATAATGAAAGTACCTCTTGCGGTCATGTAAGGAACAGTTCCCAGGTACACATCCTGAACCACGGTATCGAAATCCTCGTGTTCAGCATCGGTACAATATAACTTTAGTTTTGCCTTTAACGGCACACTAAAAGTTAATCCACGCTCAATACATTCCTCGATGGAATACCTCGGTGGATCGACCTGATAGTCAATAAACTCCAATACGAAATTATTTCTGGTATCCGTAATTGGAAAGTTTTCTTCAAACACTCGGAATAACCCTTCGGATATTCTATTGTCGGGTGTTGTTTTTAACTGAAAAAAATCTTTAAATGATTTAACTTGTACTTCCAAGAAGTCAGGGTAATCAAACCTGGTTTGCGTGGAGGAAAAATTTATCCTCTCTTTTTTTGTTTGTACAGACATGTATTTATACAAGTTAATTATGTAAAATACTAAGACACAAAAAGGTTTAGAACCCCATCACCGCTCACACGGGATAAGATTCTAAACCATAAAAACCTTTAAAAAAGGTCTGAATGCGTTATTTAACTTCAACTTCGGCTCCTGCTTCTTCCAACTGGCTCTTAAGAGCTTCAGCTTCGTCTTTAGAAACTTTTTCTTTAATTGCTTTAGGAGCTCCATCGACAACTGCTTTAGCTTCTTTCAAGCCAAGACCAGTTAATTCTTTAACGAGTTTAACTACTGCAAGTTTTGATTGACCTGCTGCTTTCAAAACTACATCAAATTCGGTTTGTTCAGCAGCAGCTTCTTCGCCACCGCCTGCGGCTGGACCTGCAACTGCTACTGCAGCAGCAGCTGGCTCGATACCATATTCGTCTTTCAGAATTCCAGCTAATTCGTTAACCTCTTTAACAGTCAAGTTTACTAACTCTTCTGCAAGCTGTTTTAAATCTGCCATTTTATTAATTTTATTAGATTATTCAAAAATATTATTCTTTCTCTTTCAGTGTATCAAGAACACCGTGTATTGTATTACCACCCGATTTCAACTGCGAAAGCAGTGTATTCATTGGTGATTGTAACAGAGCCACAACATCTGCGATAAGTTCGTTTTTCGATTTAACAGCAACCAGAACGTCAAGTTGATCTGCTCCCATGTAAATTGATTCTTCAACGTAAGCAGCCTTTAATACCGGCTTTTTGTGCTTTTTGCTAAAGTCTTTAATCAATTTTGCAGGAACGTTACCGTTTTCGGTAAACATTACCGATGTGTTTCCCTTTAGTGCATCATAAAGTTCTTCGGCGTTCTTTTCAGAACTATCGAGTGCTTTACGTAATAGAGTATTCTTAACAACAACCAGTTTTACCTCTTGTTTAAAACATAGTCTCCTTAAATCACTGGTATCTTCAGCGTTTAAACCACTAATGTCGGCAAGGTAAAAATGACTGTATGAATCAATTTGTTCTTGTAAATTATTAATAATAACTTGTTTCTCTGAACTTTTCATAATTCCTCATTTTTAGTCTATAAACGACTTTGGTTCTACTTCAATACCAGGGCTCATAGTACTAGAAATATATACGCTTTTTACGTAGGTTCCTTTTGCTGCAGAAGGTTTAAGTTTATTAATTGTATTCATAAACTCAATGGCATTTTCTTTAATCTTATCAGCGGTAAAAGAAACTTTACCGATAGATGTATGAATAATACCAAATTTATCGACTTTAAAATCGATTTTCCCTTGCTTTACTTCGCCAATGGCTTTACCCACCTCCATTGTTACAGTACCACTTTTCGGGTTCGGCATTAAACCGCGAGGACCTAAAATTCGTCCTAACTGCCCTACTTTTCCCATTACGGGAGGCATTGTAATAATAACGTCGATATCGGTCCAGCCACCTTTTATTTTTTCGATGTATTCATCAAGACCTACATAATCTGCTCCGGCATCTTTGGCTTCCTGTTCTTTTTCAGGAGTTACCATTGCCAAAACACGTACTTCTTTTCCAGTTCCATGGGGTAACGAAACTACGCCTCTAACCATCTGGTTAGCTTTTCTCGGGTCAACTCCAAGACTAACATCAATATCAACAGAAGCGTCGAATTTGGTGTAGGTAATTTCCTTTACCAATTCTGCGGCTTCTCCAATAGAGTATATTTTGCCTTTTTCAAGTTTCTCCAAAGAAGCTTTTTTATTTTTCGTAATTCTGCCCATCGTAAAAGATTTTTTAGTTATTGAATGGTGAAGCACCTTTTATAGTGATTCCCATACTTCTGGCAGTTCCAGCCACCATTTTCATTGCCGATTCAACTGTGAAACAATTCAGGTCAGACATTTTGCCTTCGGCAATTTGTTTTACCTGATCCCATGATACCGATCCCACTTTAACAACGTGTGATTCTGGTGATCCTTTTTTCAATTTTGCTGCATCGAGCAACTGTACAGCCACAGGAGGTTGTTTAATTATGAAATCAAATGATTTGTCTGCATAAACAGTAATAATAACGGGGAGCACCTTACCTGCCTGGTCTTGTGTTCGTCCGTTAAACTGCTTACAGAACTGCATAATATTAACCCCCTTAGCTCCTAAGGCCGGTCCTACCGGTGGTGAAGGATTAGCAGCACCACCTTTAATCTGTAATTTAATTAATCCAGCAACTTCTTTTGCCATAATAAAAACTTATGCGTTACTATTCCTTTTCGACTTGCAAAAAGCTAAGTTCCAAAGGAGTTTTACGTCCAAAAATCTTCACCATTACCTGCAACTTCTTCTTCTCTTCATTGATATCTTCAATGGTTCCGTTGAAGCCGTTAAATGGTCCATCGATTACTTTCACAGTTTCTCCAACAACATACGGAATGTTCAATTCCTCATCGGTTTCAGCAAGTTCATCAACTCTTCCCAAAATCCTGTTTACTTCGCTTTGCCGCATTGCCACGGGGTCTCCACCTTTGGTGTCGCCTAAGAACCCGATAACATTTGGAAAATTCCTTAGTGTGTGTGTAACTTCACCCACTAACGCAGCTTCGATTAAAACATATCCCGGGAAAAAGTTTCGTTCCTTACTGATTTTTTTACCATTTCGGATTTGATACACTTTTTCTGTTGGAATGAGAACCTGATCTACAAAACCTTTTAAATCACCAATTGCGATTTCGTTTTCGATATATTCTTTTACCTTCTTCTCCTTGCCACCAATAGCACGAAGAACATACCATTTTTTACTATTTTCGCTCATGTTAATCTAAGGATTTTGATTAATAAAATAATCCGTAAATAAAATCCATTATGTTTCTAAAACTTAGATCCATAGCGAATATTACGAGTGATATAATAAAGGAAGCAACCATTACAACCAATGCGCTACTTTGTAGCTCTTTCCAAGTAGGCCATGTTACTTTGTGTACGAGCTCATCGTACGCCTCTTGTAGATAAATTTTAAACTTCATTATAAATGTTCCTTATTTTTTTTGTACGGAAGGTAAGATTCGAACTTACTGTTAAAAAACCACTTCCCAAATTTAAGTTTCATCCGTAAATAGTCCCGGACTTAAAGCCCGGGACTTATTTTACATCTATATTTTTTTCGATATTACTCGATAATTTCGGTAATCTGTCCTGCGCCAACAGTACGTCCACCTTCACGAATTGCGAAACGCAGACCGATGTTAATTGCTACAGGGTAAATCAAATTAACCTCAATTGATACGTTATCGCCAGGCATAACCATTTCGCGACCTTCAGGTAAGTGAATTTCGCCGGTTACGTCGAGTGTACGTAAGTAGAACTGAGGACGGTATTTATTGTGGAATGGAGTGTGACGTCCACCTTCTTCTTTTTTCAATACGTAAACCTCAGCTTTAAATTTGGTATGAGGAGTAATTGAACCTGGAGCAGCTAAAATTTGTCCACGCTTAATCTCTTTTTTGTCAACACCACGAAGCAATAAACCTACGTTATCACCAGCTTGTCCATCATCTAAGATTTTACGGAACATCTCAACTCCTGTACAAACAGTCTTACGACCTTCAGCACCTAAACCAATTAACTGTAACTCGTCTCCTGTGTGAATAACACCTGTTTCGATACGACCGGTAGCTACTGTTCCACGACCAGTAATTGAGAATACATCTTCAACTGGCATCAGGAATGGTTTATCAACATCGCGAGGAGGAAGTGGAATCCAGGTATCGCAAGCGTCCATCAGTTCCATAATTTTATCTTCCCACTCTGCTTCACCGTTCATTGCACCAAGTGCAGAACCCATAATTACAGGAGTGTTATCACCGTCGAATTCGTAGAAATCAAGTAATTCACGAATTTCCATTTCAACTAATTCGAGAATTTCTTCATCGTCAACCATGTCCACTTTGTTCATGAATACAACCAAACGAGGTACGTTTACCTGACGTGCCAAAAGGATGTGTTCGCGAGTCTGTGGCATAGGACCATCAGTTGCTGCAACAACGATAATAGCACCGTCCATCTGAGCAGCACCAGTTACCATGTTTTTCACATAATCCGCGTGTCCCGGACAGTCAACGTGAGCATAGTGACGGTTTGCAGTCTGATACTCTACGTGAGCAGTGTTAATGGTAATACCTCTTTCTTTTTCTTCAGGTGCGTTGTCGATAGAGTCAAATTCTTTAACTTCAGACAGACCTTTTTTTGCTAATACCATAGTAATAGCAGCGGTTAAGGTAGTTTTACCATGGTCAACGTGGCCAATAGTACCAATGTTAACATGGTCCTTATCCCTTACAAATGTTTCTTTAGCCATAATACCAAATTTTAATTTATTATTTTTTTTAAATCAATTGAGCCGAAGACGAGAATTGAACTCGTGACCTCATCCTTACCAAGGATGCGCTCTACCCCTGAGCTACTCCGGCATTCATACATAAAGAGACAAGAGTTAAAAGTATTTCTACTAATAACTCCAGTCTCAAGTGAGCGGGAAACGGGGCTCAAACCCGCGACCCTTAGCTTGGAAGGCTAATGCTCTATCAACTGAGCTATTCCCGCATCTATTCACTTCGCAAAAATGCCGTGCAAAACTACAAAATTTCTTAAAACAACAAGCAATTATTTTTGCTTACATTCATTTAAAGTAACTTTTAGTTGATTTTGAGAAAAAATCGGCTGTTAAAAAAAACTCCCGAAACCCCATTGTTTTATATCAAACTACTTTAAATTCAGCTGTTTCCTGAACGTCCCTAAAAAGGGTTTGCAAATGTAAAAATATTATTTTAAAAAACTAGAAATAAAATGTGCAATTTTCAAATTTTATTTGCTTTTAAGTTTCTCTTTATATTTCCCCAGTTGTTTCCGTACTGCATCTATCGCTAAATCAGTTGCTTCCTCAAAAGAATCGGCCTCTTTTTTAGCAAATAAATGTCCGCTTGCCGGTATCGAAACCTTAATTTCGGCCACTTTATTTTTGGCTGCTTCGGGTTTTAATACCTTTAAAGTTACATTGGAACTAATAATCCCGTCGAAAAAAGTATCAAGCTTTGCTACTTTTTTGTTTACAAAATCCACCAATTTCTCGTCTGCATTAAAATGCACTGTGTTAATTTTTACTTCCATAATAAAAACTTTTTTAACCCCTAGGGTGGGCTTGTTTATATATACCTTGCAGCTTTTCGAAGGTTGTATGCGTATAAACCTGAGTGGCTGCCAAATTTGAATGTCCTAATAATTCTTTTACTGCGTTTAAATCTGCTCCTTTGTTTAATAAATGAGTTGCATACGTGTGCCTTAGCACGTGTGGACTCCTTTTTTCTAACGATGTTACTTTCGAAAGGTTATCCTTTACAACTCTGTATATTAATTTTTCGTAAACAGGTTTTCCTTTCTCTGTTACCAGCAATATAGATGAGTTTGTTTCAACCTGTTCGTTTCTTAATTTAACATACTCCCCAAGCAAATTGTTGATACTTTTAGGATAGGGAATCACTCTCTCCTTTTTTCGTTTACCAAGAACCTTAATTAAATACTCTTTTGTATTTATGTCGGTGTCTTTTAGTTGTAACAACTCAGCGAGCCGAATTCCTGTTCCGTAAAGTAAATTAATTATTAATTTATCTCTCACTCCCTTAAAATCGTCCGAAAAGAAGCCGTCATCCAATAAATGATGCAGATTATTTTCTTCAACAAAGTTTGGTAACTTTTTTCTGATTTTCGGAAGAGGTAAATTAATTGCCGGGTTATTTTCAACAATTTGCTCTTTCATTAAAAACTTAAAGAAAGATTTTACAGTGGATACTTTGCGGTTTACCGAACGGGGCGAAAGCTCCTGTTCCATTAAATGAACAATCCAACTTCGAACCAGTTTTGTATCTACCCCATTAACAATAAATTCCCCGACCACTGCTGTACAGTACTGCACAAACTGATCGAGGTCATTTTTGTAAGCCACCACAGTATGCGAAGAGAATCTCTTCTCATACTTCAAATAGTTGATAAATGATTCCTGATAACTCATTCATTAATTTAATAATAAGAAAAACCAGGAACTACTAAGTACAAATTAGTCTTCCTGCTGCTGTAATCCTTGTACGTATATAGCTTTTTTCAACTCTTCCCTTCTTTTAATCGAAGGTTTTGTGTACTTCTTACGTTCGCGTAACTCTTTAATTACACCTGTTTTTTCGAATTTCCTTTTGAACCTTTTCAGAGCTCTTTCTATGTTTTCGCCTTCTTTTACCGGAATAATAATCATTTCCTATCGGTTTTACTTTTTAAAATTGAGGCGCAAATTTAGAAATTATTCGTTGCATTTCAAATTTAAAAGAAAAAAATAATAAAACCAATGCAACAATTTTAAATTAAATATTTTTAACGACAGGTTAAATACGGGCTAATCTTAAAATATAAAACGGAGTCAACTTCTGTAACCAACAGTATTGCGGCAATATTTTCGAAAGGTCCGTTTTGCTCACGATATTTTAAGAGTGCTTTTGCCTGCTTTTTATTTAAATAGGGATGTCTTAACAAATCGTTATATTCTGCAAAGTTTATTCGAATTTTACGAATTGCAGTTGAATCGACAAAAATGTACTTCTCAATTTCCCGGTATGTTTCTTCCGGGAAATTATACACTTCAAGCAATTGACTTTTCGAATAGTAACCACCCAATAAATTGCGATACTTAATAATCCGTTTGGCATAAACCGGTCCTACTCCGCGTAATTTTACCAACCCCACCGAATCTGCTGCATTTAGTTCTATCCGTAAAACTTCGTGTGTATTCTCTACAATCTCCGGATTGGTTCTCTCCTTTATTTTTATGTGAGTTTTTATTTGCTCCAGAAGAGTAGAATCGACTCCATATATTTTCAGCAAATCGTCGGGGTTCTTAAAATATCCCCCACTCTTTCTGTATTTTAAAATATTTTTAGTTTGAAATTTATTAAACCCAAATTCATCCAATTTTGCCGAATCTGCGAAATTAGGGTCGAAATACCCGCTATTATTTCCGACTCTTTTCTTAACAGGCAAAGTTCTGTTTTTCTTGCTCCTCTTTTCAATT
>Ga0256913_10000441_pt1 | contig 21336 bp, 15 predicted proteins | sample Axial_MatmetaG_FD_185970 | JGI IMG/M metagenome (GOLD analysis project Ga0256913, IMG submission 185970) | Deep-sea worm associated microbial mat communities from Axial Seamount, Juan de Fuca Ridge, Pacific Ocean - Axial_Mat | ecosystem: Environmental > Aquatic > Marine > Oceanic > Microbial... | reverse complement strand
TTTGCCGTCAAAGGCACAAGCTACTTCGTACTGCTGCGATTGAAGAAATGTGCAGATCCCTCTATTTAAAACTCTATCATCGTCAATTACTAAAATTTTCATTATCAATTACTCTTTAATTATTGGCAACCTAATTTTAAATTCCGCTCCACCCATACTGCTATTATTAACTTCAATTGTCCCGTTGTGTGCTTCAACAATGTTTTTAACAATCGCTAATCCTAAACCGCTACCCGACGATTTTGTAGTAAAAAACGGATGAAAGATATCTTCCGTATTCTCAGGATTAATACCGGGACCTTCATCACTGATTGAAAATAATATATGATTTCCCTCGCTAGATACAAAAATTTTTATTTTTCCCTTTATCGGGCTATAGTATATTGCATTGACTATTAAATTAACTAAAACTTCTTCAAGCAATTTGCAATCTGCATGTATTACTTCAATGTTATCGGAATATTCTTTCACTACTGAAATCTTCTTTGCCTCAATATCGGCTTGGTATTCATTAACAACACTATCTACAAGTTGTTTAAAGTCGCAATCTTGTCTTTCCAAAAAAGGTTTACGATAAAACTTCTTGAAGTTCAAAAGCATTTCAATGAATGAAGAAAGTGAATCCTTGATCTCCCTAATAAAAAACAAAACATTTTCATCTTCCGGCACCTGCATTTCCAGATTCTGAATCCACACACTTATTCCGCTCACTTTATTCTGAATTTCGTGTGATATCTTTGAGATTGTTTCACCGATAAGCGCCAATTTCTCTTTTCTGATAAGTTCATTCTTAGTAGAAATTAATTCTTCAATTTTTTCTTCGAGTTCTTTGTTCTTTAAATTGAGTTCATTATAACTTGCTTCCAACTTATCGACCATGGAATTAAACGCTCGTATGAACTTGCCTATTTCATCTTCCCGTTGAATATCCAACCTCTTAGAAAGATCTCCCGCTGCGATATTATCCGCAGCTTCTGTCATTTCATCTATGGAATTAGATATACGAGAAATTAGAATGAAAATCATTATAAAAACGAAACTGAAAAGGATAAAAGCGAAGATTACTCCCTGCCAAGTTAATTCAACAATTTTGTTTTTCTCCGGACTAAAATCCTTAGCAACCAAAATTTTAATGCCGGAATTTTCAATTGTCTCTATAATAAAAATCAAATTGTTTGTATCCGATTTTATAATGGATTGCCGGCTAATATCGGATATTGTTTTTAACTTTTTATCCAAATCAAAAACCGGTCGGTTTATCATCTTTCTGTCGGAAGAAAATATAATATTTCCTCTTTTGGAAATAATGTATATCTGTTTATATTTATTTAAATTCAAATTTGTGGAAGCATTCTTTGCTATATGATCCAAACTTAAATTACCAACTAATATCCATCCATTTTCACTGTGGAAAGGGATTATTATAGCCAACTCGTGCGTTCCAATATTTTTATAGTTAACAAAATAGTTCCTATCCCTTAAGGAATCTTGAATATGCGGAGGAATAATTTCCGAATTGTTTTGAAAAGGTAATTCTTTAACCTCTATATCAATGCTTCCATCAAATAATCTAACCGGTCTATATGAAACATACTTTTTAGTGAGAAAATTTATCTTTCTTAAACTCAAATATTTTTTATTAAAAATCCTTAAAAATTTTATAATGCTGTTTTGTTGGTCATCGCGTGGATTATTAAGATCGGATTCCGAAATAAAATTAGTAAGCTCAACATACGAATCACTTATTTCTTTTTTAAATTGCTTAATAAAATTTTGCGAAGTATTATTCAGCTCTTGCTCAGCGTATGAGTTGATATTTTTCATACTCTGGAAGTAAAAATAAACAACCGTTACGAGTAAAAGTAAAAACGTAAAAACAGTAAATGAAACTAACAGTTTACGCCTAAGACTCATTTGTTTAACGCTTTTCATCTTTCACCCACAAATAACGAAAGTCAGGAAAGATTGAACGAAACTTAAAATTCCTTATCCTATCCGAGAGTAAAACATATTCCGTCCTCTGATGAGTAGCATAGATAACAGGGATATCATCAAATAGAATATTTTCAAGTTTTCTAAAAATCTCTTTTCTTTTTTTCTTATCTTGTTCGTACAACGAAGCTTCAAAAAGTTTGTCAAATTTTGGATTGTTATATTGAGCCAAATTATTATTATTACTACTCTTTGAGTAAAAAAGTGCATAATACTCCGTCGGATCGGGATAAGAAGGCAACATACTAACTCTAAAAATATCCGGTCTATCTTTCATTATACTTCTATAATAATTTTTTGCATGAACATCCAATTTTGTTTTCAGACCAATATTTCTCATCCCTTCAACTAAAAGTTCCGCATCCTTCGATTTTATAGACGAACAAACTGTATAGACCTTGGATTTAATTTTATCTGGTAATTCCGAAACAATTTTCTTTGCATTAGATAAATCATAAGTGCGTCCCTTTAAATTAAAACCAAGTAATTGTGGTGGTACTAATGTATTCATTAAATTGTCACTACTGTCTTCTGCATCATAAAATTTATTTCTGTTATAAGCCTCAACAATTGCCTCGCGAAGCAATTTATTAGAAGTTAGCGGACTTTTCTTATCCATTGAAAATGCAAAAAATCTAATATTTAACAATGGTTTAGCTTTAATTATCCTATACTTTTTATCTGTTACACTTTGTTTTATCCTTTTGTACTTTTCCCAATTAACAGATATAAAATCCAACTTCCCGTTGAAAAAACCAGTAATATCAAGCGAATTATCACTAAGTAATTTATAAGAAATTCCATCAATATATGGCAGTTGATTACCGTTACTATCTTTACCCCAATAATTTTTGTTTTTGATCAAAAATAATTCTTCTGTTGGCAACCAATACGAAATTTTGAATGGACCGGTACCAACGGGATGCTTATAAAAATCTTCTTTAAAAAATTCCACAGCTTCATGCGGAATAATATATGCGGAGGTTGTTGCAAGAATTTCAAGAAAGGTAACAAATGGGTTTGTTAATCTGAACTCAACAGTTTCGGGATCAATTATCTTTATCCCTTCTATACTTTTCGCTTTTCCCTCTTGATAATCCTTTATCCCAACTATTTTATCAGCAAATAGTGAAAAATTCACATTTGGATTTTTATTATCGGCAATCCTTTTAAAGGTAAACAAAATATCATTGGCAGTAACTTTTCTCCCTTGTAGATTAGGAAAGCACGGCGAATCATGAAAATAAACATTATCCCTTATATGAAAAACATAAACGCTGCCGCTATCTTTTATCTCCCAACTTTCTGCAATTAATGGTTCCAGATCATCATAAGAACCTTTGTACCCAACCAGTCCTTCATATAATTGCATAGAAGCCAACCAATCGGAGTCATAAATAATTTTATTCGGATCGAAAGTTTCAACAGGATTAAAAAGTGAAAGGTTAAGAATTCCACCGCTTTTTTTATTATCAGCCGGATTTGAATTCTTATTCGTTGAACAGTTTGTTATCAGAAGAAAACTGATTAAAATTAAAAACAGCCCTATTTTTCTTTTTGTTCTCACTGCTTTAGAAAATTTTTCCCTAGCAATAAATTATTGTTAAGATTAAAATAATACATCTCTCTCTATTTCTGAAATAATTTTTTAGTAATACAAGTTATGATAACTAATTAAAATATTCGTTACTTAATATTTTATTAAATTTGTTTTTGAATTATTTTAATTAAAAAGTGCGCTGACTTGAAAAAACAATTTCAATTTTCGGATGAGTTAATAAAAACAATTGTGACCTATTCGAGTGGTTTTTTCTCAGCGAAAGACCTAGATACACTAATTTCCTCGTTCGAAGCGGAAACTAAAAATTATTATTTCACTTCTGAATCAGAATCGAATCTACATAGAATTTTCAATTCGGTGCTTGATAAAGTCACACTGTTTAACGACTGTTTAAAATATCCGCTTCTAGTTGAAGTTCTGATCGCACTTTCCGCAAGCAGCAATTACTTGACAGATATAATTGTCAGAAATCCGGAATTTATATATCTCGTTTTTACGGAAAACTTTCTTAACGGAAAACTCGAAAGAGAAAAACTGGACAAGGAAATTTCCGGTGGCATAAACAGATTTAAATCGTTTGATGCAAAAGTTGGACATATAAAATTTTTAAAAAGGAAATACCTTCTTAAAATTGGTTTGAAAGATATTCTTCATCTTTGTTCATTCGAAGATACAATTGATGAAATTTCGACATTGGCATATTCAATTAATTCAAATCTGTTTGATCTTTGTTACAATAGCATATGTACAGCAAACAACGCTGAAATTAAAAACAACAGTTATGTATTGATCAGTCTTGGGAAAATGGGCGGCAACGAATTAAATTACAGTTCTGACATAGACTTAATGCTTTTCTTCAATAAAAATTCTAAGATCAAAAATACCAAGAAAGATTACTACGAAATTCTGTACGACTCAATACAACTTTACACGAGCACTGCATCATCAATTACTGAAGGCGGATTTTTGTATAGAGTCGATTTTCGTTTGCGTCCTGATGGGAACAGTTCACCGTTATGCCGCTCATTGAATGATACTATAACTTATTACGAAACCCGCGGCGAACTGTGGGAAAAACAGATGCTGATAAAAGCCAATTTTTTATCAGGTGATAGAAAGTTATACGACACATTCGATAGTTTCCGCCGTTCGCATATTTTTGCAACTTCAGCGTCATCCTCTCCACTTGAAAAAATCAAAAGGATGAAACAAGAAATTGAGAAACACCACCCGGAAGAAAGCAATGTAAAAACTTTTTGGGGTGGAATAAGAGATATTGAATTTTCTGTTCAGGCTCTGCAACTCTTAAATGGGAAGAAGGATAAAAAATTACAATCACCTAATACGTTAGAAACGATTAAGGCTTTATCAGAATTTAAAATATTCACTAAAGATGAAGCTGAAGAATTTAATGATGCCTATATATTTTTCAGAAGAATTGAACACTTCCTCCAACTAATGAACAACAAACAAACTCATCAAATTCCCAACGATGCAAACGCTCAAAATCAACTACGCAATTATCTCGGTTTTAGTGATACAAAAAGTTTTGAAAACACTTTACTTAAACACCGTAGAAATGTCCGCAATACTTTTAACTCTATCTTTGGAGAAAGTGAAAACAACGAAAGCGAATTAAACTCTGCTACAATCAATTTCTTCGATAAAAAACGCGCTGAAAAAAATCTTAATTTTTTGCGTTTGGGAACAGGCTTGGCAATTCAAAAATCATTTGATACCAGAACTATTGAGCTTTTTACCAAAGTTGAAAAAACTCTGATGGATTATCTTTCATCAAGTTATGCGCCCGACAAAGCACTTGAAAATTTTGTTAAGCTGATTAACGCTTCCAAAATGCCTTCCATTTTATATTCCGAATTTCAGAATAAAATTTTCTTCAAACGAATACTAACGGTTTGCGAGAAATCTCAGATCGCAATTGATTTGCTAGTGTTTAATAAGTCGTTAATAGATTTGTTAATATCACGAAAAGTATTTGTAAAAAACATTACCGACATTTTAAACGACTTAAAATTTGACGAGCTGAAATTTATCCTTGCGGTTCAATTTGCACTGGATTTGATCAATGCTAAAAACTTATCTCTTTACTTGAGTCGGTATTACAGGATTTCCCTTGCCCAAATTTCATCCCAGTTAAAAGTTGATACGGAATTTTTCCTTGCCGGATTAGGCAGTTTCGGGATTAGCGAGATGAATTTTAATTCGGATGTTGATTTGATTGTTGTTGTGGATAAGATAACCGATAGGTCAAAACTGGAAAAGAAGTTCCAACACTTTTTGAAAAATGCGAAGGAGAAGTTCCCGAACACCGATATTGATTTCCGTCTCAGACCAGAAGGGAAAAACTCATATCTTGTTTGGGACATTAAAAATTACGAGCATTACTTAACCAAAAGAGCCGGAGTGTGGGAATTCCAAACTCTGATGAAAATAAGTTTTTTATTTGGTGATGAGAAACTATTTGAGCAATTCAAAAAAATCATAATTGATAAAATATTACAATTTGATAAAAAAGTATTACTACAAAAGATAAATGAGATGCACAAAAAATCCGCTGGAATGATTAGCGGTTCCGGGCAAAATATTTTTGACTTAAAGAGAAGCATCGGAGGATTCCAAACAATTGATTATCTAATCCAATCATTTATTTTTATGAATGACGATTTGATTCCCGATGCAATTGGGAAAGATCAAATAAGCAATTTGCAGGAGATAAAGACGAAGTTTGACTCTTCAGAAAAGATTGACAAATTAGCAGAGAATTATTTAACGCTAAAGAAAATTCTGATCTCAATTCAGAATTACTTAAATTCCTCTAACTACAAAGTACTAAAGGATAAATTAAGTGCAGACATACTAGCAAAGGAAATTGGTTTTGACAGTTATCAAGCACTTAACAATACATTATTGAAAATCGCTAAATTCAACTACACTTTTTTCGTCGAAATCATCAGTAAATATTCCAATTAAAATTTTCAGAAGTTAAATTCTATAGTGTGTAATTATTTTAAATTTTGTAGTTTTAGGAATCAACATTAACAATTGGATGATATATGGGGCAAAGTAAGATACCGGATACAACTATTGAAGCTCTCACACGCAATTTTTTTAAGGAGTCGCTTCAATATGGCTTTGGATACGAGGACTATATAAAATTTGTAAATTCACTTCTTGACTATGCTATAAATTCAAAAAACGGAAACACGCAAGAAATAAAAGAACAAACCAACGGATTTTATGAAGAAATATCCGAGTGGTCTCTTCCTATTGAAACTAAAAATCTAATCATTAGAGATATCCAAAAGGAAACAGATAAAAAAATTCTGGAAGAATGGGTAAACGATAAATACGGCAGACATTTTTTACTCTCAATGACAAGAGCAACAACATGCTCAATTGAAGAATTGATTTCTTTAGAGCAAAATATTATCGGCATTATCACACTCAAGGATAGAAAGCCAATAGGTACAGTAGCTTTTCTTAATCACGACTCTGTAAACAGAAAAGCAGAACTCCGTAAGTTAATTGGTGATTCGGAGTATCGCGGCAAAGGATACGGAAAAGAAGCTACAAAATATTGGATAAAGTACGGCTTTGAGATACTTAAACTCCAAAAGATCTACTTGAATACAACCGAGACGAATTTTCATAACATCAAAATCAATGAAGAACTTGGTTTTAAAGTAGAAGGAATACTCCGTGATGAAATTTTAATGGATGGGATTCCGCATGATGTTTTAAGGATGGGATTACTGAATGAAAATTTTTAATGACTTCTAAATTCTAAACTAAAAAACTGTTTCAAAAGTGTCATACTATCATTATCTAAAAGTTCAAAAACATCGTAAAAAAAAGATCCCGAATCGCGTTCGGGATGACGTTTTTTAAGTTTTAAAACAGCCTTATATTTACGTTAACACTTATAAATTATTTCTTATCGTCACTTTCATAGTTATCAAGCAAATCAGCTTTCTTTTCATCACTTAATTCGTCAGAAGTCCTAAACGAATTTAACAGCACATCCACTTGTTGAATAAGTTCTTTCTTATAATACTTCGGTGCAAAGATTGAGCCGTCAAGCATATAGAATCGTCCGGTTTTTTCATCAAGGAACGAATAACTGGTAAAAGGACCGCCACCGCTCTTATCGCTGAATTTCCAAAAACCTTGAGTCATGATAGAATATCTGGAATTAAAATTGACTTCTCTAAACATCGGTTCTGAAAACTCATTTGATATTTCAACAAATTCCTTGTTATCTGTAGTTCTGAAAAACTTTTTAGTTGTTCTATCTCGTATTGCGATGATAGAATCTTTGTTAAGATAATCGGGATTTGCATTGTCAATCCAATGAATGAAAACCCACTTTTCAACGGGAGTTTTTCTGCCACCTCTTAACCAAACAAAATTATCTTCAGCAGAATTTTTCCCCAGTTCAAAATGTTTCGGGATATAAATGTACCAGCCATAATCATGGAATAATTTAGCTTCCGTTTCTATCTTTTCATATCTGGGACTGTATAATTTTGCAAACAATCTTTTGTCGGAAACATTTCTAAAAGAATAAAGCAACTCTTCATGTCCTGAAAGAATATTCTTCTTTAGATCTTCAACAGTTGGCGAAACCAAATACATCACCAATTGCCCGTCCGCCCAAACATTATATTTATTGATAACATATTCTTGATTGTTCTCTATTAATCTAGTTACGTTTGAATCAAGCGACTTGCGAATATATTGAGAAACATAGCCACTATCGGTAAGCGTTCCTAAAATTATAATATTTTTACGGGTTTTAATTGTGTTGAGTTCAACATAATCTTTTCTTTGTAGATTGAACAATCTTTCAGGTTGGGGTGTGTAGATTAATTTTTCAAAAACTTGAAGCAATTCAGGTTCAACTTCGTAATAAAGACTTGAATCAGCTAGGACAATTATATCATCCTCGTTACCAATAGCCTTTTTTTTACTTGAACATGAAACAATAATCAAAGAAAATGCTAACAGACCTATTAAAAATCTTAATTGTATTTTCATATAGTGACCCTACTTTATTAATGTTTTACTGCTTTAACAATAAATTGAATAATAAGTTTCACTTAGATAGGCACATTAGGTAAAATTAATACCATTTGGGGTAAAAAGATTGAATAAAGTATTGCCATTGTAACACAGACTGCCAAAGGAACAGTAAGATTATCATCAGCCCAACCGTATGAAACATTTTCCATAATTGCCGCAACTCCCGCAGCAGCAAACCCGATCAAGTATTCAGTAATACTATTATCAATTTTGGGAGAAAATAAAATTACAATACTGCCTGTTACAAAAAAAGCAAGTGTGCCTTCTAAACTCTTTGCTAAAAATTTATGTCGGCCAAATTTTCTTCCAATTAATGCGGCGAAAATATCGCCTATAATCAGAATTGCTATGGCCGGTATAACAAAAACTTTCGGGAAAAATATTACTACTATGGTAACGCCTAAAAATACATAGGTCGCACCGCTTAATGTTAATTTCTTGGAATTGATTTCATGCTCACGTAGCATAAAGCCAAATAATTTGTAAAACAACCTGCTATATGGTGGATAAAAGTATCGAGCGAGATCAAGAATAAGAGAAAAGATTGTAATCGGAATCAGTATCTTTAATGCTAATTCTTTCGTGATAAAGTAATAAATTATTGCCATTGAAAGAGAAAGGAGATGAATCCCCTTTCTCATCAATTCTGTTTTATAATCTATTGTTCCCTTATCAAGAGTTGTTGTCATCAGAACCTTCTTCCTCCTTTTCAGAATCCTCTTCTTTCTTTTCAGTGTTTTTCGATTTCCTCTGTTCTAACAACTCTTTTACGTGTTCAGGTATCTCTTCGGAATCCTCTGCCGGTTTTTCAGTAACTTTTTCACCATTGTTATTTTTACGCAACGGAGGAAGTGCTTCACCCCGCATTATTTTACTAATCTCCTCGGCATCAAGAATTTCTCTTTCGAGCAACTCTTTGGATAATTTATGCAGAATATCACTGTTATCAATTAAAATTTGTTCCGCTCTCTGCATTGCGTTATCAACAATTGCTTTAACTTCGGCGTCAATGGCTTGGGCAGTAAGTTCACTATAGTTCGAATGTTTTGTGATTTCCCTTCCGAGGAATATCTCTTCTTCCTTCTGTCCGTATGCAAGCGGTCCGAGTTTTTCACTCATTCCCCATTCACATACCATCTTACGGGCAATGTTTGTAGCTTTTTCAATATCATTACCTGCACCAGTTGTGAATTGATTGAACACAACTTTTTCAGCAGCTCTACCGCCGAGTGCATAAGTTATCATACCTTCCAAGTAATCTTTGGAGTACGTATGTTTTTCGTCAACGGGTAGATAAGTCGTAACGCCAAGCGCTCTTCCACGCGGAATAATAGTAACTTTATGAACCGGATCGGCTGCCGGAGTTTTAAGCGCAACCAATACATGTCCGATTTCATGATAGGCGGTAACTTTTTTCTCCTCTTCGGAAATTATCATGCTCTTACGTTCCATACCCATCATTATCTTATCTTTTGCTTCCTCAAAATCAGATAATTCGATTTTCTGCTTGTTCTTTCTCGCCGCCAATAATGCAGCTTCATTTACAAGATTGGCTAATTCCGCGCCCGATAATCCCGGGGTGCCTTTTGCCAATGTTTTGAGATTAACATCGTCCGCCAACGGAGTTTTGCGCGTATGAACTTTTAAGATTCCTTCTCTTCCTTTTACGTCAGGACGGTCAACAACAACTTGACGGTCAAATCTGCCAGGCCTTAATAACGCCGGGTCCAATACGTCAGGACGGTTTGTCGCGGCAATGATTATTACACCGTTATTCTGATCGAAGCCATCCATTTCAACAAGCAGAGCGTTCAAGGTTTGTTCCCTTTCATCATGACCGCCACCAAGACCGGCGCCTCTCTGCCTGCCAACGGCATCAATCTCATCGATAAAAATTATACACGGTGCGCTTTTCTTTCCTTGCTCAAAAAGGTCGCGAACTCTACTTGCTCCAACGCCCACAAACATTTCAACAAAGTCAGCGCCACTTATCGAAAAGAACGGTACACCAGCTTCACCGGCAACTGCGCGAGCAAGAAGTGTTTTACCAGTTCCTGGAGGGCCTAACAACAACACTCCTCTCGGTATCTTGCCACCAAGCCTCTGAAACTTTGAAGGCTCTTTCAAAAATTCAATTACTTCTTCAAGTTCTTGCTTGGCTTCATCGGCTCCGGCAACATCTTTAAATGTAACTTTTATCTGAGATTCTGATATTAACTTTGCACGACTTTTACCGAAACTGAAAATCCCTTTCTGTCCGCCGGTACCGCCTTGCATCCTCCGCATAAACATTACCCACACGCCTATTATCAATAACCACGGGATAAAACTTATCAGTAGCGTCATCCAATCATTTGATTGTTTCACGAAAGTAAACTTGATGTTTTTTGCTTTCCAAATTTTAACCTGTTCTTGGATAACCGGTTCAACCATAGTAACACGGAATTTCGTAATACTCGTATTATTGATAAACTCTTTTTCTTTTAGTTTACCTTCAAAAATGTAAATATTCGCTTCATCTTTTAAGATTGTAGCTTCTTGAATTTTATCGGCGTTCAATAATTTTTCGTACTCATCAAAATCGAGTTCCATACCGGAACTTTTATCTTCATTCATAAATTGCATTACAATTACGGCTGCAATTATTACTGCGCCCCAACTTAATACCGAACGAATCACTTTTGACCAGTCAAAATCGCCATCAGGTTTCTGCGGACCTTTAAATCCTTTATTCTTTTCAGTACCTTTTTTATCGTTTTTCTTCTCTTCTGCCATATTTAATTTATTAAATCCTTCAATCATTTAATTTTACTGCTCCTTTATTCACTAAGTTTATATATCGATTTCAAATTGCGATATTTTTGGGCGTAATCGAGCCCGTAACCTATCACAAATTGGTCTGAAATTTCAAATCCAATATAATCAATTTTAACATCATATTTAATACTGTTTGGTTTGACCAAAAACGAAACGAACTTAACACTTGCCGGATTATATTCCGTAAGCAATCTTTTGATATAATCGATTGATAAGCCTGAATCGACAATGTCTTCAACAATAACAACATGCCGTTCGCTTATATCGGCGTTAAGTTCTTTGAGTATCTTAATATCACCCGAAGATATCTTCTCGTCGCCGTAGCTGGAGAGTTTCATAAAATCCATTTCGCAATGAATTGTTATCTCTTTAAGTAAATCCGACATAAACATAAACGAACCGTTAAGCACACCGATAAAGATCGGAAGTTTCCCGACATAATCGTTTGAAATTTGCTCGCCAAGTTGTTTCACTCTTTCCTCAATTTGCTCTGCAGAAAGCATCGGAATGAATTTTTCGTTGCCGACTTTAATATAATCTTCATCATTAACTATTTTATCTTTGTCCATAGTTTCATCGCCTTTTTTGTTTTATTTGAAATTTTCACACTTTCATCTATTCTGTAACCAACCATCCAAATAATCTTGCCTTTATTAAGCAAAACCAATTGACCGCTTCTGCTCGAAGTAGGAATTTTGTTCTCCGTTAAAAAATCAGAAACATTCTTTGTTCCCTTTAAACCCAATGGGTTGAATTTATCGCCCGATTTCCATTTCCTAACAATAAACGGTTCGGTAAAATTTTCGGCGTCAATAAATTCCACACTTTTGTTATCGGATAGCTGTACTTCGTCCAAGTTTACTTCGTCACAACCAATTATATTTCCGCCAAAATCGATCTGGGAATTGAAAAATAATTCCATTTCCGCAACCGAATCTTCCCTATCTATTCTCTTCCTGATAAGTAAATACTCTCTTTCACTTATCGCCTCCAGATTTTGCGAAAGATCAACTTTACTACCAACTTGAAGTTCAACCAGATTTTGAACATTTATAAAATCATCGTAATCAATACTTACATCAAATTGCTCTTCGATACTTTGCCTTATCGCTTCACCAATCAAATGATCGGGAACCGTTTTAATTTCCTTCGAAACAAACAGTTCATTATAACCGTAAGTAATAAATTTAGAAATATTATCATTTACCAGTTCGTTTAAAACAAGCTCGGCATTTTTAATTATCTGCGAGAATTTTAAAACATTGTTATCAACTTTCGGGTTAATGTTTTCTCTTATCTTAGGGATGATCTCGTTCCGCAGATAATTACGTTTGAACTCGCTTTGCATATTGGTCGAATCAATTCTAAACCGAATGTTATTTGCATTCAGATATTCGATAATCTCTTCTTTCCTCGCAGATAAAAACGGGCGGATAATATTATCACGCTTTACGGGAATGCCTGATAAGCCTTTCAAACCCGAGCCGCGAAATAAATTAAGCAAAACCGTTTCCGTATTATCGTCGAGATTATGCGCTGTAACAATTTTGTTCGAACCGGAAATTTTCAGATATTCGTTTAATTTTTTATAACGGATATTTCTGGCGGCTTCCTCTATCGATAACTTTTCAATTTTTGAAAGAGTTTTAACATCAACCTTTTCGGAGTAGAACTCAATATTAAGATTTTCGCATAATTCCTTGCAGAATTTTTCATCGCCATCGGATTCGTCACCGCGCAACGAATGATTCACATGAAGCGCACATATTTGAATATTATATTTGCTTTGGAATTTTGTCAAAAATGTTAAAGCAAAGACCGAGTCAGCCCCGCCGCTTAAAGCGAGAAGCAGTTTGTCGTTACTTTCAATTAGTTTGTTATCAGAAATGAATTTGGTAATATTTTGCTCTAAAGCACTCACCTATTCTCGATTGTTCAATTATATAAAAAGAAAAAGTCTGAGCAATAATATTGTCAGACTTAATCCAAAGTTAATAAATAAAATTTATCTATTCGATACTTAAAATTTCAAAATTAATAACCCCGGCGGGAACTTGCGCTTGAACTTTTTCTCCGAGTTTTTTACCCATTAACGCTTGACCGACCGGAGAAGTAAGTGCAATCTTACCTTGGCTAAAATCTGCTTCTTCCGGTGATACCAAAGTATATTTAAATTCCTTCTGATTATTCAGATTCTTGACAACAACCGTAGAAAGAATATGTACTTCATCTTTAGGGAATTTCGATCTATCAATTACCTGAGCGCGTGAAAGAATATCCTCAAGTTTGCTGATCTTAAGTTCCAACAATCCCTGCGCATCTTTTGCCGCATCATACTCGGCGTTCTCCGACAGATCGCCAAATGATCTTGCTTCGGCAATTGTGTTTGCCATTTCTTTTCTTCCGTTAGTTTTCAGCTCTTTTACCTGATTCTCTATTTCAATCAGTCTTTCTTTTGTTAAATAAACAAAATTAGCCAAAATGATTCCTCAAAATTTGTTTGTTTAAAATAAATTACCACTGCTTCTGCAGTGGTGATGTAAAATTAATAAAATATTGTAAGTTATTCAAGCAAAAGTATTTAACAGGTTAAAAGAAAATTGAATTTTACATAATTTATTTTATAAGTTCATCAATACGGCAGATTGTATTAAAATTACAATATCTACATATCTTATCTTTTTCATCAACGAACTTTGTGAGCGGGAAATTTCCCTCTATAATATTATCAACAGAATTTTTAACATGCTGCAAAGCATCATCAACCAGCTTATTCAAATCGGGGGTCGGATCATAATCCGCCTTTCTGCTTCTGCTAACCGACACCGGATTTCTGCCGAAATAATCTTCTTGAAATTTAAGATTGTAAATCGACATTGCTTTAGGAATATATTCTTCGCCAAACTCCTCGTTAAGCAAAGTCTTAACCGCCCAAATATATACGGGCAACTGTAACGATAATCCTTTTTCAATTTCTGCTTTGGTTACTTTTTTACTGCCGGATTTATAATCAATCACCTCAAAAGTTTTTTCGTTTTTGTTAATATCAACTCTATCAACTTTCCCCCGCAGTTTCACATTGTTGTAATTCAACGGCTCGGCTGAATAGAGAAATCCGTCGTGCTCTCGATCTTTAACACCGAAACTAACTTCAAAATAATTCGGAATTCTATTCGAATCATCTTCACGTTCATTAAGTAAAAACTTATGGAGCAATGAGTTCTTTCTTTCGGAATTGATACCGAATATTTTTTCTTCTTCGAAAAATGCAAAGGGCGAGTTATTTGTTGTTTCGGTTACATGCTTTTCTGCAATTTTGAACATGATATTTTCTGCAATATTAAAAACCTTATCACTACAATTGCGTAAGATGATGTTCTTTTCTCTTAGCGTAACATAAAACTCAAAAAGGATTGCGTGAAGCAATGAACCTATCTCAACAGCTTCCATTTCTTCGTCCGGTTCTTCGATAATTTCAATCTTCAAAACTCTTTCCAAAAAATATTTGAACGGACAAGAAGTATATGTCTCTAACTGCGAAACGGAATATGCTTTAGTCTGCATATTTTGTAATTCCGTTTTTAGAGTTTCATCACCAGAACCGTCAAAAAGACTTCCGCCGTAAGGCGACGGTGCTAAGGGATTTTCATTTCTGGACCGGTCAACTTCAACCGCTTTTTCCCATGCTTTAATATTAACTTGCGCTTGATTGTGCAGAACTTCTCCGTTCCAAATATTCCTTTGCAATTCCTCCATCGAAAACACCAGATTGTCGTAATCTTTTTGAGTTCTATAACCCATTGCAAAAGATTTTTCAAACTCGTCCAAAAATATTGATTTTACCGTTTCCTTTTCGCTCTGCGATGCCGGATAAGTTAAGTAAAAACCTTTATCCCACGATTTCAGCGCTTGGTAAAATCGGTACCTTTCTTCGTTAAGATGATGGCGTTCCTTCTTTGCAAATGACCCCGAGAAAAATATTTCCGGTTGATATTTCGTCGGGAAGTCTCCGTCAATCATTCCGCATAGAAAAGTATATTTGAATTTCAATCCACGTATTTCATCAATGTTTGTAATTAATACGCCGTAATCCGAACGCTCTTTGATATTGAATCTTGCAGTTTGACTAAGCGTCATGATCTTCTCCAAATAGTAAGAGAGATTATGTTTTTCATCACCATGTTCCGATTCAATCAATAAAAATATTTCTTCAACAGAATTGATAAACGTCGTTAATCCCTTTATGTCATTTTCTTTATTCTGATTTTCAGCGTTTAATAACTTCGGTGCTATATTTAACTTTTGGATAAGTTTATTTAATTCTTGAACAAATCTTGATGGCGACAATTTCCTCTGAAACGGGAAAAGAAAACCGTCTAACTTTTCCAAATTATCCAACGCTTTTTTATATCTTTCAATTCTCTCGGTTGTATCGTTATCCCCAGCGTTCAATTTAAGATTGTTGATTGCGTTCTTTAAGTTGAAATTCCAATTATCTCTACCGACAATTATTTTAAGATTTTTTGCGGCAAACAAAAGAGCATCAAGATCAAAACCCTCAATTTCTATAAATGAATTGCTAAGCGAGCGGACAATGTTTTTGTAGTAGTAATCATTTTCAGCAATCTCCAAAAAGCTGATTATTGCTGTAACGGAAAGAGATTGATCAAGTGTAATTCTATCGGTTAGGTTGAACGGAATTCCATAAACGCTAAATATATCCCGCACTAACGAGGAATAATTATTTATTAAGTTGAAGGTGACACAAATTTCATGCGGTCTTGCGCTCTTTGTAAGAAGCAGTTGTTTTACTTCCTTTGCAATGTATTCAACTTCTTTTTCTCGCGATTCACTTGAGATGCTTATAAGTTTATCATGAAAACGTTCTTCTTTCTCCCTTTTGTTTTTAAGGAACAACTTGTTTTTAACCGCATCAAGGAAGTTGCTTTCATGCTGTTCCGATTTATCCTCAATCTTCTTAAAACCGAATCGCTGTAATTTATTGTACGTCTCTTCGAGATGAGAAAAGATCATCGGATTGTAGGCGGAATAATCAAAGTTAATGAACAATTCCACATCTTTAACAAAGGATAATTTATTAATGATCGATAATTCCAATTCCGTAAATTCGTCAAACCCGTTAAAAAGAATAAGCTCAACACCTTGGAACAACTTTCTAAATTCTTCGGAAAACCTTTCGTGCTTCAAGTTTACCAAATTCCGATATACATCCCCAAGTTCATAAGCATCTAAGGAAAAGCATTTTTTGTTATACTCCTCGTATATATTGGCTATATCCAATGCCTTTAACTTTTCCGACTTCTCTAGTTTTTCCGCTTCTTTTCTCAGCAAATCCGGAGTAATTCCCTCCTCTTTGTATTTCGAAATAACATTTACAATTCTTTCCAACGTACCGGACGGAATCGCACCTCTATAATTTGTAAAATATTGCATCTCTGTTTTTTGTGCGCTTTGCTCAATAAAAACTGCGGAAGCCGCCTCGCTCAATTCATGAAACTGGATTGTATTCCCCAGCATTTTTTTTGAAAAAGTTCCTAAAGTTTCGAGCAAAATATTCGTTGTAACTTGATGTGGAGCGAGAGTTATAATTTCTTTTTTAAGCGCGCGAAGTTTCCTATTTGTCGGCACAATCAAGAGAAACGAATGTAACTCACCGCTTTTTATTTTCTCATCAATTATGGTATCAAGATCAATAGAAGCAATATTTTCTTTTGTCAATATCATTGCGCTAATATAAGATCCCTGTACGAAGAACGAATTTGATTTTCCAAATCTATATTCAGCAGTTCAACCATTTCATCGAAAAGTTCTTTGGCATATTCTTTTGAATCATACACTACGGTTTCCAACTCGATGAACCGCCCCAAATTCTCGACGGTATCAAGATGAATGCGTGTATCCTTGTACATATACAATTCACGTTTTTTAATAACTTCGGTTTCAATAGGGAATAACGAAGCAAAAAGGAGTTCCGTTTCTTTACCCTCAAGATAAACCACATAGTAGTTGCTCCATCTATCCGATTTCTGCTCTTCTCTATTGTACTTTATCAAACTGTAATTACCGTTTTCAATACGGAGTTTGAGCAATCCGTTGTTAATTTTATAATAAATGTCTTTTTGATTCAATACTTTTTCAAAGGTGGAACCAATTTTTTCTAACGTTTGTTTAATGTTGTGATGGTTATCAACTTTTGCTTTTAGTTCCAAATTTACAGCCATATTATCTCGCTTATTATTGAATTAAATTTTAAGTGGCGATTAAAAAGTGTATTATTTATAACTGGTAATTTTAATATATTATTAATAATAAAATTAACAAAGAATTGTTTGTAAACAGATGAAAAGATTTTTACTGATATTTTTTCTATTACCGACATTCTTCGTGAGTGCACAGAAGATTGGAGAGATGGCTCCTGAAAAGCCCCCTGGTAAATTTCCACCTCGCGCTTGGGGTGCAGACCTTTTATTCAGTGACAGCGGCTTTGGTCTCGGTACTTTTTATAGACGTACTTTCAGCATTAAGTTTTCAGGTTTTGTAGATATCTCTTTTTCTGAGGCAAAGTCTGCACGCGAATTTGAGTTCTATGATTATTGGGGCAGACCAATTGTTATAGGAAAAGAAAACAGAGTCTTTATGGTTCCAATCACTGCGGGTTTACAATATCGCTTATTTGAAAAAGAACTTACAGACAATTTGCGTCCATATATCAACGGTGGAATTGGTCCAGTATTTGCAATTTCAACACCCTACGAAGAAGAGTTTTTCAACTCCTTCAAATATGCAAAAGTACATTTTGGCGTTGGTGGCTATATTGGACTTGGTGCTGATTTTGGTTTGAGTAAATCTCATCTAATTGGGCTAAACATGCGTTATCACTTTACAAAATTTGTGACTGAAGGTGTTGAGCAGATGAAAGGACAAATAACTACAAAACTTGGTGTATTCTACATTGCTCTGAAATTAGGAATGATGTTCTAGTCTTTTCTCCCTTTTTTATTTCAGACATATTTATGAATTGAATTCAATTCTATTTTTTAACAACAAATCTCAGCGTAATTATTTATTTTACTTTTTAGATTAAACATCTTTAAAATGCAATGAACACAAAAATAATCTTACTAACTATTTTAATTTCAATAACAATCTTTGGTGTTGTGGTGGCACAGAACAACTTATCTCAAATGCTTTACGATCAATATCCTCAGTTCAAGGAAAATGAAATCGTTGAAAAAAGATTTTCTCATGAAGAGTTGATGGAAGCTCTTAAAAAACTTCATAAATCGGACTTAATAAAAATTGTAAATGCTGGTCATTCAATCGAAGGAAGAGAAATAAAATTAATTCAAATCGGTACCGGTTCAATTAATGTAATGGCATGGTCACAGATGCACGGTGACGAATCAACTGCAACAATGGCTCTGCTGGACCTTATAAATTTTTTCGATTCTGATAACAAGAACTTTGCTGATGTAAGGAAATTGATCACTGATAAAATTTCCTTTTATTTTATTCCAATGCTTAACCCCGATGGAACAGAAAATTTCACAAGGCGAAATGATTTGGACATAGACATTAACCGTGATGCCCTAAGATTGCAATTCCCCGAATCAAAAATACTTAAAGCCGTGCGAGACAGTCTGAAACCGGTTTTTGCTTTCAATCTTCATGACCAAAGCACAAGATACACGGTCGGTAATAGCTACAAAGTGGCTACTATCTCATTCCTTGCGCCGGCTTATAATTATGAAAAGGATATAAACGAAGTACGTGAAAATGCGATGAAGTTGATCGTACACTTAAAAAAGGAATTAGATAATTTTATACCTGGTCATATTGCTAAGTACAGCGATGATTTCGAACCGCGTGCATTTGGCGATAACTTTGTTAAATGGGGCAATAGTCTTATACTCATTGAATCCGGTGGTTGGAAAAATAACTACGAAAAACAATTTTTACGAAAAATAAATTTTATTGCCTTAATAAGTGGATTATATTCTATTGCAAACGGTTCTTACAAAAATGAATCAATTGAAGATTACAAAGCTATCCCACAAAATCAGAAAAAATTATTCGATCTGCTATTAAGGAATGTAACAATCAACAATTATGAGAAAGAATATATAATCGATATTGGGATAAACCAAAATGAAGAAGGGACTTCCGATAACAGAGATTTTTATTTTAATGGAACAATTGAAGACATAGGTGATCTTTCAACCTTTTACGGCTTTGATGAGATAGATTGCAAGGGAATGAAACTTAAACAGGCCAAAATCTATCCCGATACATTTGCAAATATAAATGACCTAAAAAAAATTGATATCCCCAAAAGGATATTGTCTAACGGTTATTCGTTTGTTAAAGTTGATTCGATTGTAACAGATGATAAGTTTACTCTTCTGCCAATAAACGTCATAAAAAGCGATATGGGATTTAAAGTAGAGTTCGGTATAAACGAACCGGCAAATTTTATTCTTACAGAAAATGATGAACTTGTTTTTACATGCGTAAACGGTTTTCTTTACGATGTACGTAGTCAGAAGATTTATATTAAAAACGGCAGAATTTTTAAATAGTCGGTTTTTATTGTAACAAGATTATGCTTGATATAAACTCAATTTATCTCTAACTTTAAGTTCTTTAAAAATCAAATTATAATTAGAAGGTAGGTGAGTAAGTTTGGTCGGTATTATTCTTTCAGACAATGAGAATATTGACAGAGCTCTAAAGCGTTTCAAAAAGAAGTACGAAAGATCTGGTGTACTTAAAGAGTTTAAGAAACGACAGTATTATGTAAAGCCATCGATTGAAAAACGAATGGAACGCATAAAAGCTAAGAGAAGAGCTTACAAAGAATCTCAAAGAGATTATTAAAAAGAAAAACCCTCGAAAAAATCGAGGGTTTTTTATTTATAGTATTTTATTTATGTCCGTTCAAATAATGCTTATGGAAATGTGAAGTTATTTTTTCAAACATCTCATCCACACTATTACAATAGTCAAACAATTTAAGATCGTTTTTACTTATAGTACCAAATTCCAAAAGTTTTTCGGTGTTAATCACCTGTCTCCAATAATACTCATCATATACGATTACCTTCATTTCTTTCTTTATTTTTTTCGTCTGCATCAGAGTAATTACTTCCATCATCTCGTCCAGCGTACCGAAACCACCCGGAAAAACTATAAGCGCTTTCGCTAAATAAACAAACCAGAATTTACGCATGAAGAAATAATGGAACTCAAAAGCTAATTCCGGTTGAACATATTTATTTACAAACTGTTCAAATGGAATACTGATGTTTAATCCAATAGAATGTCCACCAGCTAACTTTGCACCTTTATTTGCAGCTTCCATTATTCCAGGTCCGCCACCACTGCAAACAATAAATCTTTTTTCGTCAACAGGAAGATTCATTGACCACTCTGTTAATCTTTTGGATAGTTCAACGGCATCTTCATAATAGTGAGCCATCTTTACCATTTTTTCTGCTTCTTTAAGTTTTTCCTTATAACTTCTGGTTGATGTATTTTTCGCTTTTTTTAATTTGTTCAGATCTGCTTTTGCTTCCCTCATCGATTTAATTCTTGCCGAACCGAAAAATACAATCGTATCAACAATATTATGTTTTTGGAATCGTGATTTAGGTTCAATAAACTCTGATAAAATTCTTAATTCTCTAGCATCCGTAGAGGTTAAAAAGTCCATATCCTTATAAGCTTTTTCAATTTTATGTTTCTTTTTACTCATAACGTTAACTCTCATTTTAATAAGAAAAAAAAACCTGTCCCCTAACAAAAGAGGACAGGTTCTTTTACTAAATTTTTAATTATCTACT
>Ga0256913_10000440_pt1 | contig 21375 bp, 12 predicted proteins | sample Axial_MatmetaG_FD_185970 | JGI IMG/M metagenome (GOLD analysis project Ga0256913, IMG submission 185970) | Deep-sea worm associated microbial mat communities from Axial Seamount, Juan de Fuca Ridge, Pacific Ocean - Axial_Mat | ecosystem: Environmental > Aquatic > Marine > Oceanic > Microbial... | reverse complement strand
AGACTTCTTCTTGTGCAATTGCGTCAATAATATTAAATAGTTCAGGATGATCATCACAAAGAGCACTTGCATTTTGTTGAATGATTAGAAAATCTGGATTTCTAGCGACAGCATAAGTCTTCATTGCATTAATAAAAGAGAGCATTTCTTCTTTTGGGTCTTTCCCTTCATTTTGAGCGGCTTTTATTACGTTGGCATCTTCAAACGCTTCTACCCAGTCGAGATAAATACCATCAAATCCATCTTTAATGACTTCATCAATAATGCTTGTATAATTGCCATGCGGATCACTGTTCTGGTTTTGTCCCCAAATTACAATATCTTGCCAGAGAGAATCCCAATAAGCAAGAGGATAATTACCGCCCCAACCATCTGGGTCACATGCCAGGATGTAGTCCGGCCAATCTGCAGGAGGTTCTCCGTTACAATCCCATGATTCAGACCACTTCCAATACCAACGCCAGTCCTCGGCTTCACCTATATCAATATATGCTATTATCAGTTTTCTATGAATACCATCACTAGCAAAACTATTTTTTAAACGTGTAATCATTTCGGCTGTATCAAAGTACTTTGTGTCGGAAGACCAATCAGTCCGTGTTGGTTCCAGAACAAGCATATCGTAATGAGAGGCAACTAAACTATCAACTGCTCCGGGGTAATCTAAATCTTGGATTTGATAACCCCAGTATTTTACATCACTTAATTCAAATGGAGAATATTTTGTAAGATCACTCTTGCTAATCCTAGAACTTTGTGCAAAAGTATTGGATAAAATAAACATATAATAAATAGTTGCTATGAAGATATTTTGTTTATAATGTTTTAGTACCATATTGTTATCCTTATTATTGGCTTTGGTATAATTATTTGATCCAATTAGTAAGTGTAAATTTTAAAATTATTTATCATTAAACATCTTAACTTATTATTATTAAATGGATTTGTCCCTATAGTCATTAGATACTATTTCATCAGAATCATTTTTTTCGTTTGATGAAATTGTCCCGATTTTAGTCTATAGAAATAAACCCCACTTGGTAAATTTGTTGCATTAAAAATTACTTCATAATTCCCGGATTGTTGTAGTTTGTTAACTAGTGAAACAACTTCTTTTCCCAATACATCGTAAACTTTTAATGTAACATTGTTAGAAGATTTATCTAGTTGTTTTATATCAGGAATTGAATATTTTATAACAGTTGTCGGGTTAAAAGGATTTGGGTAATTTTGAAAAAGTTGGTAATCTTTTATTGTAATAATAGTTTCTTCAATTACTCCTTTTATAAAGTCATGCTTACCTATAATTAGTTTTAATTTTCTTGGAACTTTATCATTTATACTTGTGTAGCTATATTCTGGAGACTTTAGCAAATTTTTAGTTGTTTGATTTTTTTGATCTATTAATATTATTTCAAAATTTTCTGGGATTTCTTTCAAGTTCTCAAAAGATAATTTAACTAGATCTTTAATATTTGTTAGTACTTCAATTTCCCATATTTCTCCATCTTCAAATTCTGGTCTTACATCTTTACTATATATTTTGCTTATTTTGTTCCAATTAAAATGTGGGAAATATAATGAGATATATTCGCCAATAATAGGTGGTTCTGGACGATCTTGATAATCCCAATCTTCTGATGAGCCAGGTAAAATCGCTATTTCATTATGCAAATCCTTTGCATCCTGACAAGTTGCTTTAATATTTATTGTCCAAAGTGGTTTACTGTTTTTATTATTTTGTGTATTAACTTTTTTGGGAAGTGATGACCCATCACCTAATATTGGATTTATTAATAATTCAGTTTTATTTTCAGAATGAATTGCATAACCTTCAAAAGGTTGTAATGAATTAGTTAAAGGAGTCCACGAACCAGAATAATATTCTATGGAAAAGTTTTTGCCATTTGATAATGTTAAATGGTCTAATGGAATTGAGTAATTAAAAGGAGTACCAATAAACGTCCAACCAGCATTTATGGGAATTGCATAAGATCCATTTGTTTTGAATGATTTAGCCGGACCAGTATCAATTCTTTTATCTGGATCTTTAACAATTAACCAATATGCCGTTCCTGGTTCCACTGTAAGACTACTTGAATATTCATCATAGGTTTGATCATCTTCAAGTGTAAATAAGCGCCATTTTGTTTCATCGTAACTACCAAGATCATCCTGAAATATTGATGAAGCGCTTTTATTCTTTACATCTAAAGGAATAGATATCAATCGGTATGCTGTCTGTGCACTGCCTGAGGGTTGAGGTGTGGCTTTTACTAATCCTTCCCCAGTAATATTCACTAATATTGAAAATACATTATCAGTCGGTTCCCTTACAACATTATTGGATGTATCTTCTGCAGTTATATAATACTCTAAACCTCTTAATGTTACATCACTACTTGGTATTTCACCGCTATATGTATTCCCGTTTGATGTCATATTTACAGAAATAAAATTATTCTCACCGCCTTTACGGTAAAACAATTTAGCATTTGTCACATAATTGTTCAGTAATATTTGCAGAAATGATTATTGACTGATTTGTCTCAGAATTTTCCACGGGAGTATGTGTTATAACTGGAGCTTCAACATCTAACACATAAACTTGAATTGAAAATACTCCAACAGTTGGTTCTCTTGCTTCATTACCAGAGGAATCTGTTGCTGTTAAATAATATTCTAAACCTACTGTAGTCACTACGCTGCTTGGTATTTCACCGTTATAAGTATCTCCATTTGCTGTCATATTTACAGAGATAAAATTATTTTCACCTTTTTTACGATAAAACAATTTAGCATTTGTCACATAATTGTTATCAGTAATATTTGCAGAAATGATTATTGACTGATTTGCCTCTGAATTTTCTATGGGAGTATGTGTTATAACAGGAGCTACAATATCTATTAACCGATAGGATATATTTATTTCTGTTGCATAATAATAATAATTTCTTCCAAAGCTATCCTTAATATGAAAATTACCATTTGAATCTTTCCAATTATTATTATCCCATATTTTTGACGAACCTAATATCATGTTTCCTTTGAAATCGTATGTATAATTATATAGTGTATAATTTACCCATTGACTACCATCCCATGTTTCACTTAACCACAAAATTTGGTTATTGTTTGGATCGTATTTATAAGTATTTTTAAGATTATTTACCCATTGACTACCATCCCATGTTTCATATAACTCTAAAGTTAAATTCCCGTTTGAATCATATGTGTATGTATTTCTCGAAGAATAGGTCCATTGATTATTATCCCATGTTTCACTTAACCACAAAATTTGGTTATTGTTTGGATCGTATTTATAAGTATTTTTAAGATTATTTACCCATTGACTACCATCCCATGTTTCATATAACTCTAAAGTTAAATTCCCGTTTGAATCATATGTGTAAGTAATATACATAGAATTTACCCATTGGCTATCCCACATTTCACTTAAAACTGATGTATTATTTCCGTTCGAATCATAAGTGTAAGTATTTCGCGAACTATTCATCCAGTTACTACCATCCCATTCCTCTAATATATATGAGGTCATATTTCCTTCTGAATCAAAGGTAAAATGTATGACTCTTAATGATCCTACCCATTGGCTGCTTTTCCATGTTTCAAATAAATATGATGTATAATTTCCGTTTGAATCGTAAGTACTAATTATATGCCAAGAATTTACCCATTGGTTGTTATCCCACGTTTCTTGTAATGTTGATGTATTATTTCCGTTCGAATCGTAAGTGTAAGTATCTCGCCATTTATTTACCCAATTGCTACCATCCCATGTTTGATATAACTTGGAGGTCATAAGATTTTTGTAGTTAAAAATATATTTGTATTGAAACTGTGAACCGTCTTCTAATTTCCCAATTACTTTATCAATTAGGGAGGTGGAATCAGAACTTTCCCTTTTTTGTATTTGTATGTGATCATGTTTAAATATGTTATTCTCTAAGAATCCGTTATTAATTTTATTTTCAATGTTTGGAACTAAACTTTGATATTGATTTCTTATCTGCTCTTCAAATCTTATATTTTGTGAATAAAGATTTTGTACAGATAGAAGCAGTCCAATAAATACCAAAGAGAGTTGTTTTATTATATTCACTTTTTTATTATGAAACTTTATAAATTGCAGAAATTTATTATATAGAATTATTATACTATTTGATAAGGATAACATATAAAGTGAATTGTATTCTTGTTTTTTCATTGTAATAAATCCTTATGTAATTGTTTTTTCATTCAGCTTAATTAAACTTATTAATTTATGGTAAATCTGGGGGGTCTGGTAGATCATTATCACTTTGTGTAGGAGAATCGTCATCTCCTCCACTAAGTAAAAGAACAACTACTATAGCAACAGCCACTGCTCCACCAGCAATGTAATACCAAATAGTGTTGGACTTTTCCTCTTTTTTAACTCCTTCTTGTTTGTCTTTTTTTGCAGGTAGTTCTGTTGTTTTAGTCTGGGTGTTAGTTTCAGAAGTCTTTCTTTCCTCAATTTTTTCTGTAACTAAATTCACAAATATTGGCGGATCCTGTTCTAGATCAGGCTGATAGTTTGGTACAATATCTAGTAATTTACTTACAGCAGTTTTTGCTTCATTAAGATAGTCCTTCGCTATATAAGTAAGTCCTAATAATCTGTAAGCTTTCATCTTAGAATCCTGTGAAAGATTTTCTTTGCCGAGACATTCTGTAATTATTGCAATTGCCTCATCAAATTTTCCTAAGTCATATTTGTTTTGCGCATTTAATAATTCTTTCTCACATTCGTTTTGAGATTGAGCAAATACAGTACTATACTTTCCTGAAATTGGAGTAATTATTAAAGCCAATATTAAAAACCCTATAAGAAAATTATTGGCTATATTTTCAATTATCTTCAACATATGCACCTCCATTTGAAATAATAAAATTTATTTAATCCGCCAGAGGCGGATGAGAATATAATTTCCCACCCCTTGGGATGAAAAAATATTCTGATTAATGCTCCGTTTACTTACGGCGGGGTAGTTTATTTAACAATATCATTCAATAATGAATTTTATCATTATTTACACTGTAATCTAGATTTATTTGTAATGTTTTAAGGGTAGATTTGATTTTCTAAAGATGAGTTCTTTAATACAACTTATTACTAACAACAGATGCTATTTTTTCCTCATTTCAAAATATATTGGTTCCGATACGTCTTTTTCAATATTAATTTTATACTCGTCACCCAATAATTCGTAACCTTCTTTTTTTACGGATATTGAATGTAAACCAGTTCTTAATTTTATTATCTTTGGGGTTACCTGACCAATTGATTTCTCATCGACATATATATAACACAACTTTTGATTAGAGGTTACAGTTAGTTTATATTGTTTATTGAAATTAATATTAAAGTGATAATCCCCATCTTTTTCAATTTTAATTCTTTTTTCCCACTTACCAAAAGATGGATGCATAACTTTTATAACATGCGAACCCACTGCTAATTCTTTTTTATAAGGTTTATTTGTTCCTTCTTGTTTCAACTGATCATCAATGTATATCGATCCATATGGTAAGACAAAAATATTAATAGTACCAATTTGAGAAACAGATTCTTGCTCTTTTACATTGCTGTTCGACTCAGAGGAATTATTTGAAGAGGTTAAAGGGTTTAAGGTTTGAGATACTGTTTTAATATTATTCTTCTTTACAATAATTTGTGTATTGTACTGAGTATATTTCTTTAAACTGATTTTAAGATCATATTTCCCAGGTTTTAGTTTATTATATTTGTGTGGAGTTGTACCTTTAAAGATATTGTTTAAAAATATGCTTGCTCCTGAAGGTGTTGTCCTTATTATAAGTCCGCCATAACTTTCTTTTTGTGTATCATTTTTAATAGCAAATGTTGAAGATTTATTTTGTAATGATGAGGATTTATTTAAAAAGAAACTAAAATTATTATATTCACCTTTGTTCACTATTAGTGATGTATCAACAGTTCTAAAACCTATTTTTTTAATTTGTAGAACAAAGTTTGTTACTGTAACAGGAAAATTGTTAACAGGAGAAACTCCAATCGAATCTCCATTTAAAAATATTGTTGCATATTCAGGTATTGTTCTAACAGATATTTTTGATAATGTAGAATTTGTTATTTTCTCTTTGTCTGTTTTGTCATGTTTATCTGGAATGCTGAAAAGTAGAAAAACAAGAAGAACTGTAACAATGCTTATCAAGCTCCAGAAAATAGGTCGTTTGTGAATAGACTTCTGTTTTACTGGTAAAAGTTCTTTAGCTTTAATATTTGATTTCTCGTATTCATTAATTGCGGCTAACATTTCTTCCGCACTTTGATACCGTTTATTTGGATTTGTAGATATGGCTTTAAGAACAATTTTCCCCAACTGTTTTGGCAGAACAGAATTAAACTTTACAGGAGAAGGTATTTCCCCATCAACAATTTGTTTTTGAATTGTATAATCTGAATCGGTTTTCTCAAATGGTACTCTTCCAGCTAGCATCTCATATATAGTCATCCCAATAGAATACAGATCACTTCTTTTATCGACATTTTTTAATCCTTTTACCTGTTCAGGTGACATATAATATAGGGTGCCAGCTCTCATTTGAGTAACTGTACTTTCACCACTATGAGATTTTATCAGCTTTGCTAAACCAAAATCTGTAACTTTAACATGCTGGTTTTCAGTGAGCAAAATATTACTAGGTTTAATGTCTCTATGTAGTACACCAACTTTATGTGCATAACCAATTGCACTTAAAAGTTGTTTGCTGATTGATATTGTGTCTTCAAGAGAAAATACTCCATTATCTCTAATAATTTCAGAAAGAGTTTGTGCATTTACAAACTCCATAATAATGAAAGTTCCTTGATTAGTTTCACGAAGAGTATAAACTGAAACTATATTAGAATTTTCCAACTTGGCAAGAGCTTTAGCCTCGGTTTTAAACCTTCTCAGAAAATTTTCATCTCTGGCGAGTATATGATCTATCATTTTTAAAGCAACCACTTTATCTAATGATATGTCAGTTGCTTTATAAACTGTCCCCATACCACCTTTACCAATTATGGATTCAATACGATAACTATCTATTATTTGACCTATTAAAGATTCCATAAATCCTTTATGCAATAATTATTTCTATTATTTATTTTTAATGATTTTCGTGGACAAGTATATTTTTAAAACTTGTATTACTAAACTTTACAAAGTTCTTTGAAGATGCATATAAACCAATTCTACCTTCAATAATATTGTCATCTAACCATGCTTTTAATAGATTTTGATTATAGTACACCATTAACCACGGTCCCAAACACCTAATTTTTAAATTGATACATCTAGAATCACTGTTTATTTCTATTGGTGCAGAAAATAATTCTTTTGAAGTATTGTTAAAAGTTTTTTTTAAAGCAATATTATCCTTTTGATTTGTAGTGATAGAAAAAAATGATTCTTCCTCAATTTTGTTCCTATTATATCCAACAATTAAACCAACTTCACTATTCCTATCTACATTAATAAGATGAATTTTTATTTGTATATCCACATCACTAAAATATTTGTTAAAAATAATTTTTTTTATTTTAGGAGTATTTTTAAAGATTATACTATCTTGTAAAAAATTATAGTCTGTAGTTTGTAATTCACCAAGGAACCAATTGGATGATTTATAAAATGGATCCTGTTGATTTTTACTTGAAATTATTTTTCCTGAATTAAATTTAGTTCTTTTTGAATCATCTTGAAAGTTAGTCATTAAAACTTCTGATTGATTTGTTGCTTCTTTATTGTCACAATATTTTATTAAATTAATAATTTTTTTGTCGTTTGGTTTTATTACCTCAGCTTTTTTGTAATATATTATTGCTTTTTTAAAGTCATTCCTTAGTAGTAATTGATCTCCTTGATTTACAAAATCGTTATATATAAGATCTATTTTATTTAATACTTTTAGTTGTGTCGGCTCTTTTTTCAGCGCTTGATTATAAAGTGTAAGTGCACTATCCAAATTTCCTATTTTATAAATTTCGTTAGCATTTAATATATCATTGTTAAATTTTAATTTATCTTTACTAACAGAAAAATCATTTTTTTTAATCATATTATTTTTTATATCATTTAGTTCAGATTCATTTGATTGTGTAAGTATTTTTATTAGATAAATGAAAACGATTAAAAGAACCACAATAACTGATACTAATCCAATCCACTTTATAGTTGATTTCTTATTTCTTTTCTCATTGGAAAAGTATGGATCAGTATTTGCATATTTAATTTTAATTACTTGGACTGATACATTATCTTTTCCATCTCTTTCATTAGCTAGGTTTACAAAAATTTTGGATGCCTCTTCAGGTGAATTAGAAAGTACAATCTCTTTAATTTCATTCTTGTTTATGCTGGATAATCCATCAGAGCATAAAACAAAATAATCGCCTGATTTTATATGAATATTATCCTTTATTTCAATATCAATTTGGGATTCTACACCCATGGCGCGCACTAACATTGATTTATTAGGATAAATATCTGCTTCTTCTCTGGATAAAATTCCTTTACGGAACATTTCATTTACTGCAGTATGATCATGTGTTAATTGTTTTATATTATTATCTGAAATTCCATAGATTCGGCTATCTCCAATGTGTGCAATAAAAGCATTGTTGTTGTTTAGTACAAGGGCAGTACATGTTGTTCCCATTTTTCTTGATTGTAATTCTTTGCTTGAATAATTAAATATCTTATCATTTGCAATTTCAAATGCTTGACGTAAAGACTCACTGATATTTTTTGAGTAAATGGAAAAATAGTTTTTACCAATTGTTTCTACAGCAATATTACTTGCAATTTTTCCTTTTTCGTGACCTCCCATTCCATCAGCAATAATAAACAGAATTCCTTTTGGACGATAAATATCATTTGTATATTCAGGAAACTTTCCAAGGGTATCCTGATTTTCTGGACGCACTTTCCCAATATCGGAAATACCTGCATAATCAATTTCTAATTTTATTTTTTCTTCATAAATCAATTATTTGCTCTTTAGTAGTTGTTTGAAATGAAGATTAGGGAATACTTAATTTGTAGAAGGTCTATTCATTAATGGGTTATCAAAGTTAAAGCCGAATAACTTAGGATTTTCACCAATTACTGCAGCAGAAAAAATGTAAAAAACATAGTTGTAGGTTTCATCAGGTAAATTATTTCTATATTTTTTCAATAACTGCCAGAAGTTCCTTCCTCTAGGATTTTCAGGCATCTTCGATATATATTGTCGAACTAAACCACCGACATTATGTTCACCCCAATTATAAGAAGCAATAACTAATAAACCTGATGCTTGAGCATCATATGTATAGATATCATTTATATATTTAGCGGCAGCATCAGTTGCCTTAACAAAATCAAACCTTTCATCACGTTTGTCATATAACGGTTCTTCAAGTAATGGCCCAACTTTTAATCCATATTTTATTGCTGTGGTCGAAATAAATTGCCATATTCCTTTTGCGTATCCATATTTAGTTTTTGGACCAACAATCTTTGGTTTAAAGTCACTTTCTTGTAGCGCTAAGTAAAAAAACTGTTTAGGTAAATGATATTTACTCATTCTTTCTACTATTATTTCATTATATCCACTAACTTTAGCACGTTTTATGGCATTTATCAATCGGTTGCTCGTGTGCCATTTCCCTATGAAATTTTTTACTTCATCAATAAATTCTTGTGGTATATTAAGTTCACATTCTCCAAATATTCTTGCCATTCTAAATATGATTTTTGTTTTTTCGTCCATATCATATATCCCAAGTTTATCAATAAACTGATCATATTTCCCCCCCATTTCTAAATGATCTTTTCTTATTTTATTGATTACTTCAATTGCTTTTTTATCTCCAGAAGTCATAACAGTTTTGGATAGTTTCGATAGCTCCAATTCCATAGACTTCATTTTATAAAAAATATTTTCAGCTAATTCTCTTTGTTTACTATTATTATGATATTGATATACTGCATAACCGCCTGAAATGAGAAATAGTACGGCAATAATTAAAATAACATATTTGTATTTTTTAGATCTTTTTTTTTGAACAACTTCAAATGCTTGTCGAATCATTCTAGTATGATCGCCCAATTCATGTCCATTCTGATTTTCGCTAAAGTAATGATTTATATAATGATTTACTGAAGAACCATCCATCTTATTTGAATGCTCAGTTCTTTTTTCACTGTGGAGAATAACATTTACAACTGGTCCATCTTTTCCCATTTCAATTTTAGTATCGTTTTCTAAAGGAACTGTTGAAATTTTCTTACCATTAATGTATGTACCGTTTGAGCTTGTAAGATCAGATACCCACCATTTATCATTATCATAGTAAAACTCAACATGTTTCCGACTGACAATTCCATCATCCAATTTAATGGAGCATTCACTTCCTCTTCCAATACAAAATGATTTATTGAAAACGAATTGTTTCTTAGAGCATTTACCACGTTCTATGTTTATTTGTATTTCCAAATTATGTAATCGAAACTTTTTACTTTTCTGTTTTTATTTTTCTAAAAGTAGGATTTATTTATAGTTGATATTATCGAGATTCGCTTTTCCCTGCTTTATTAATGTTGGGACTAAAACTTAACATCATTCTTTCAACTTGCGAACCAAGTGTTTTACGGGTTTTTTTTGTAAATGAAGCTGTTAGTTTATAACCGGTTTTGTTATGAAGGACATATATCTGATGCTGATAAATTCGCAGATCATCTGTTGGGTACCATCTGAAAATTGCTTCGTATGCTTCAATTTCATTATATAATTTTTTATATCCTTTTTTTAATAACAAACATCCTTTAAGCGAATTAATTACACCTTCAATTTGCCATTCGCCATAATCTTTTACGGAATCCATTTCTACATCAAATTCATGTGTAATAATAATATTGTGCTGAATACCATCGGTAACCGGACCGGTTAGCGTATGGATGGTTTTGTCTTGCCAGTTTTCGTATAAATTAATTCTAAAGGAATTAGCAATAAATAGTATATTAGGCTTTTCAACCTCTTTTTTATTTACATTCAATTGCGAATCAGACATTTTATAAATTCTCCTTTGAATTTTACTATTGGAAAGCTTTACATAACCTATAATTGATCATTGCAAATCTCGATGTTTTTCATCGAGGTGATGCAAGCTCTTATATTTTGGAATATTGCCTCGGAAACAAACTCCTCACAATGAAGCAAAATGTTTTATTTTGGAGGTTATGCAAAGACTTCAATTACTCTCTTTCATTCTCCAAATATTCAACAGTTAAGTTCATCAAATCAAAATTATCCAAATTATTTTCCTTTTCGGTTTCTATTCCAATCTTTTCAATAATATTAAACATTTCTTCATCGTCTTCTTCTGGACCACCCCCAAACTCTTCTTCTTCACCATCATCCTCCCACTCAGAATCACTCATTTCAGGAAGTTTTTCATCTTCAATTTCTTCTTCCTCAAGTTCATCATTTTCTTCCAGTTCAGAATAATAATCAAAAATATCTTGAAAAGATAAATCTTCAAATAATTTATAAGAGTTTCCTTCACTCCCTGAATCAATTTCAAGAGTGTATTTCTGTGAATACTTTAAATTTTGAAAGTAAAGATCAACAAATTCATCCCCATCAAATTTATCATCTTTAACAGTAAATACTTGCTCATACTTTCCGTCTGAGGAAGTCAATTTAAACTTGTCATCCAAACTTTCAGCCAAGTTTGGATTAATAGGAATTCTAATATATAGCTCGGGAAGAATGAATTTTAAATTATTCTTTTTCCCTGATTTTATTTTATATTCGGTATTTCTCTCTGACATTTAATCTTTCTTATAAGGTTCAAGTTTAGTACCTTCCGGTAAAGTCAATCTGGATCTTCCAATATCGCTATAAAACCGAACTAAATCTTTTGGTGAAAAATAAACAACTTTACCATCGGGTAAAATACCAAATGCGTCTCCTCTAAAAGCTTCATTACGAACACTTCTATATTGCATAAACTGAGCATCTGCACCATGAACTATTCTATCATATTTATCACCGATTGATTTCAATTTCTCATTAAAAGCCTTACGGTATCGGCTTATTAAAGACCCTTGAACATCACCGGTTACCTTTGTTGGTACTGGAGCAATTTGTCTGCCTTGTGAACCAGGGAGAATAACATCCTGCAAGTCATAATCGCCAACAACAGCTTTACGAGATGTAGGCTCAATAACTTGTCCCGGGCGATTTGTAAGTTCACCATACTGACCTCTTTTTTGCATATCAAATTTCAGCCGTTTTCCGTCGGCCCCTAATAGGAATTTTTGGGGTTGCAGACGATTATAAGCATAACCCTCTGCAGTAAGAATATAATAACCTTCTTTCATTGCGATCATCCTTTGGGAGTATCTTACCGCTGTAACTTTTCCGGTAATTTTGTCAGTATTCATTGCAATTAAATCTTTTCCCTTTGGTGGATGTCCTTTTAGAATAAATTGTACACCTCTAGGGTTTGTTGTTCTAAAAATGACAATAACATTTTGTTCTTTAGCTATTTGGATGGCTAATTGCAAATGCTTTTCTGGAATACCTGTTACTTCTGGTGAGGATGCTATTCTCCCTTTGGGGTCTGTTGTTTTAAAATGTTTCCATTCCAATACTTTTATAACTATTTTTTTAAATAAAGAAACTGTCTTTTCTCGTTTACCAAGTGTAAGACCAGATTCTTCGACGGGTGGTGAATCAACAACTTTTAGTTTTTTACCAGTTGAGGTAATACGCTCAGTTCCTTTACCACTGTTGGAGAAGAGAGTCTCAACTTCAATATCTTTTGTCCCTCTTGTACTTCTTATTTTTACTATTTTATCATTTTCAATGTAAATTTCTATCCTTGCTTGTTTTCGATTTTTTCTTATATATTTAGCCATCTTAAGACCAGCAACTTCCCCAAGTTTACCACCAGCAATAAAAATTCCAAGAGCTGCAATTTCTGCAATAGCCTCAATCAGAGCTCTTGTACCAACCTCTAGATGGTAGAGAGAAAGTTTTGTTAAAGCAATTTTCCCTTTTTCTTTTGGAGACCGACGATTAATTTTTTCCATCATCCCGTAGTGCCGTCCCGCGATAGCAAGCTGAGGTGCAATTTTACAAAGGGCCAGGTCTACATTCATTATCCAACCCATAGCTTTAGCCATTACAACAACTGCCATAGCGTACGGATTGCCTTTCTTAGCCATAGAACCTATAATAGACATGACCACAAAAAAGCCAAGTGCAAAAGGTAACATGGCCATCACTTTTTTTTGAATTTCACCACCATATAACCTGTAAATTTCTTCAGGTAAATATCTGTAGAAATCTCCTACATTTGCTAAAAATATATAAATTTCTCTTGTTGGATACGCAAAAGTCTGTTCCAGAACCTTAAGTAATTCAGTTGCTACACTCTTGCCAACTTTTATTTGGATAAGAGGAACTTTATCCAAATCCACACTGCGATAATTGATATCCATGTAGCCAACAAACGCTTGAATAGCATTACCATATTTATCATATAATAGAAGCGTAGAATTACCTCTCAACTTAATACCTGGCTGCTGAATAAGTTTTCCGTTAGGCGTTCTCAAATATCCATTTGCAATTTCGAGTTGATTAGCAAGCGCAAATTGGTTTTTTCTTTTTCTTTGGTATAGAATGGCTTCGGTCATAAGTGTTAAACATGTTAACTCTTTGTTGGCAGTCTTTCCAAAAGTGATTGAAAACTCATAAGCAGCTCTTGCAACAATACGTGCAATAGTTTTTACTGAAAGGGTAGAGTTTTTCGATTTAATCTGAACAATTTTGTTATACTCTTTTTTTGAGATGCCTCCAGCCGCTAACCTTTCATCAATTTGGATTCCAGCAAAATGTTCCAGCATAAGCAGAAAGACATAAGCCACGTATTCATTGGAAAGCATTTGGAAATAATCATCCGAAAGTGGAATATTAGTTATTTTACCCCCTTCTTCTCCAGATGATGATAATTTATACGTAACTTTGATTTTTATTTCCTGATTAATTGCACCTTCAAAAAGGCAATCAACTGGTCTATCTGTTGTGAATTTACTTTCAAATCGATAAAGAAAAGTATACCATCGTTTGCCCTTACTCATTTTTAATACTCTATCTAACGTTATTTTATCAACATTTTCAGCACTCAGCAATTTAGTAGCATATGATGGAGGAGGTGCATCATTCTTTTCAATCTTAACGATCCATATTCCCTGTGGAAACCAAGTGAACAGAAGAACTCTCCTTATTTCTTTTCCCGACTTCGTAAGAAAAGTAATAATCCCAGTTCGGATTACTTCATCAACATGTATACGGATTTCCTTTAATTTTTCTTTACAAACAAAAACTACAGCCTTATCAACTTTTCCCTTAGAAGTAAGCTTTTTTTTTGTTCGTTTAGTAATTTTATATCTATTTTTTGCTTCGTTATTGCCCATATTACATTATTTAAACCCTATAAATTAGGAAAATCTATTTTACAAATACCAGGCGGTATATCCTTTTCAATTGTCTTTCCATTTTCATCAACTTTTCCTCTACGTTGCTTCCCATCTGGAAGAGTTAATATATATTCTTCAAATGGAATAGGCTGACTAATCTGATTTTTCAATGAAACTTCTATCCAATCCTTAAACTGAAGTAACTCCGATTTTCCTTCAACGCCATAAACTTTTACTTTAAAAAAATATTTGGGCGGATTGTAACCTTTCTCGGTTTCTTCATCTGTTGGTATATCATCGGTATCTTCATGGTATTCATATTCCCACTTTACTTCAACTTTTTTATTTTTCACAACTACCGGAAATTTAGTAATCAAATCATGTGCTTCATCTGCATCATATTCCCAAATTTCAATTTCAGCTTCAGTTCCATCCGGTACACTTTTAATATCGGCAGTAAGTTTAAGAATGTCACCACGTCTTGCTTCTTTTTTATCCCATTTAATATTCTCTATTTTTATTTGGGGTAAAACTATTAACGGATTCGATTTCATCTTTAAGCCGTGTTTAGGCAGTTTCACTTCGGCATATAATTCTTCTTTGGCATTTATTGGTACAGCAATTTGAGTCCAAAATTTATTGCCGGAAATTTTATCTTTAAATTTACCGTGGTTTTTACCGGACTTATCTGATAACTTTATTTTTAGCTCCGAGTTATTACCAACATAATTAGTAAAGATTTCCAAACCAACCTTACCTCCCGCTGCTGCTATTTGTTTGGTCCATAAAACTTGTTGAATAGTGGATGGTAATTCTGTTTTTTTTATTTGGTCTGTTGGAGCTTGGTGTATATGCATAGTAATTAATTGAACTTTTTTATTTTTCTAAATCGCTTTAATATCAATATCCTCTGTTATTGGTAAAGTTTCAGTAAATCCAGCACATTGTGGTATTGTTGAGTCTTGTTTTCCAAATTTCTTAAATTGAATTGTATTTTCAAAAGGTAATGTAATTGTTATGTCGTTACTAGGTCTATAGTATAGTGTAATTCCAATAGTTATTTCGCTTGGTTGTTTGTATTTTCTGAATGTATTTCCACTATCATAATTATCTCTGAAATCACCAGGAGGTATTGATACTTCAATATTTCTAATATATCCTTGCTTATTGTTTTTAAATTGAATTTTAGGGGAATCTTTTAACAAACTATCAAAAATTTTAGGAACAGTAGGGAAACCATCAATTTTAATTTCTCTCTTTGTAATTTTAATTTTATCTTCAGAAATATTTATTTTTGCTTCAAGATAAACCCAATAAGCCCTTAGATTAGAATAATTGGTAGTAAATAAAAACTTATACTGCCAAAACACTGTAAAATAAGATTGTTTAGTAATAGTGTTTGGGATAATTGTCATTTTATAAGGCCAATTGATATTACTAGGGGTATATTTTAATTTTATTTTGAATCCTGCCATTAATCCTGTTATAGCATTTACTTGTTTAGATAGTTTTCGACCAAAATCATATCCATTCCCCTGGAAATAATTCTTATGAAAATCTTTACCGCTACCATTCAAGAATTCTTTGCCCAAATAACTATATTTAGCTACTTCTTCCCATTGATTGCGTTTAAATACTGAAGCTAGGTATGCACCAATAATAGAAAGTCCCCCAGCAACTAATGCGATCCATCCAAGTGGGCCAGATACAAGGCCACCAAAGATAAGTCCCCATACTCCTGCACCGGCACTAATCGCTGCCCCAGTTGCGGCAATGCCCTGTGCAACAGTAACTTTATAGTTGCGGTCCATGAATATACTTTTAGCCATTGCATCAGTAGCAATGCTAAAATCAATAAATCCTGAAACTGCCGATACAAAATAAGATGCTCTTTGTAATCCAAGATACATCTTTGTTTCAGCTCCACCAGGCTGCAATTTAAGTTTAAACTGAGCTGTACTAAATGCAAAATCTGCTGTATCTAGAACGGTTTTTGCTCTATCTTCAGCAGTTATTTTACCAGATAATAACTTATTAAATGAAAATAATAAATTTATACCTTTAAGACCAAGATCAGCCGCATCAAACCATTTGTCAATTTTATATTTTTTGTAAAAACTTTGACTGTCAGCTAATATTGACGTTTTTTTTACATCTATCTGAAGATCCGGTAAACTTTGAGAAACACTTTTACCCAATATTTTTGTTGGCTCTATTTTTACCCATTTAACTCTAAATAATTTATTTTTAAGAATGTCTTTCCCAACCTTTTGAAAATTTTTCCCTTCAACAACAGATATCGCACCCATAAAATTATCGACTAATTTAAATGCTGATAGTGTAATTTTCTGAACAGGTCCTGTAGAATCCCACCACTTGGAAGCTGTATTTGGTTTTGCGTCTTCTAAAACTTTTCGAACAAAGCTATTGCCGTCCTTATAAATATTAACTAATAACCTTTGACCTGGCAAAACAGTTCCCATTCCTAATCCGAATGATATCTTACTCCAGTGCACTATTGTATGAGCTAGGTAGTCACTTCCATTTTCGAGTGCAGCTTGTTCAATTATTTTATGTCTTGGTGATTCAACGTATTCTGCGATTTCAACAGCATATTTATATAATTTATTTAGGATAGCTTCTTTTTCAAGGCGATCCATTTCGATACGGAGTTGAGGTAGATTTTTTTGTTTCCTAAATTTAGTTGAAAGACTATTCCAGTCCCTTTTGTTTGGAGAAACATAATGTGATTTTACCCGTGTTCCATCATGGTGACGTCGAGTTGATTCAAATTTTGGCAAGTTATAACGTCTTGTTTTTGACATCCACTTACTCGGATGCGCGAACTCATTTCCAATACCCATAACGTCTTCATTACCAGTCTGTTTATCCCGAGCCATTACTCCTTTAAATGCCTGAGCAATTAATAATTCTTTCTGTCGCTTTTCATCTGAAATTAAATTGAAGTACATTTCCATTGCACCTTGATATTTCAGATAATGTAAATCTTCAACCCAAGCAAATGGATCAGGTATAAGAACAGCATAAATTTCATTCTGCTGACCAATTGAAGGTGCAGGGAGATCTTCAAATGAGAAACGTGTTATCACTTGTTTAATATCAACAAAATCACCGTAATCAAGGAAAGGAAAACCTTTTATTTTTATTATTCCTCTAGATGGTTTTCTAGGTGCAGATGAGTTTGAAGCTTGTTTCTTTAATTCATCAATTGAATTTTGTCCAAGTTGTAAAGGACTGAGGAAGAATGAGTATATCCCTTTCGGTATACCAACACCTTTATATCTTTTAAATACATCAAAATATCCTGTATAAGAATATGTTTCATAATTACTTTTTGTACTAAAGTCTTTAGCTTTACCGGGTTCTTTCATATTTACCCAGCCGCCTGGTTTTGCAAATATTTCTTCAATCAATGTTAGTGAACCACCTGAACTAGTTTGGTTAAAAACATAGATCCATTTGTTTTGCACCTCAGTAACATTTCGAATATCATTGTATAAAAATTCAAAAATTTTAAGCTTTGATTTTTGATTACCTAATTGAAATCGAGATTTACGTCCGCTTCGAATTCCTCTTCTTTTTTCCCCGGCATCCGAATTCCTGAGATCTTTCGTTTTATGTCCTTGTCCAGCCATCGATAGAATTATAATTTAAAATTATTCATTATTCTTTGTTTTTTTTCAAGTTGGGAAATTTGACGTGAGACAAACCAGGGGGAATCTTTTCTTCTTTGGCGTAACCATTGCTATCCAATTTACCTTCGCGGATTTCTCCGTTGGATAGGTAAATAATATACTCTTCATCTTTCATCGGTTTATCATCTTCATCAACAAGTTCAATTTCTATATAATCCTTATACAAAAGCAGTCCCGATCTTGCTTTTATATTACCAACAATAACATCAAAATAATATTGTGGTAAAGAATACTTATATGGTTTTTTATCTGTAATTTCAGGATGGGTATCTTCTATATCTTCATCGTATTCATATTCCCATTCTTCTTCAATTTTTTTATTTTTAACATCCACTTCAATAGTTTCAATTACTTCATCAGGTCCTTTAATATCCCGTTTATAAATTTCAATTGTTGCTTCTGTACCATCCTCAAAACCTTCAACATCGGCAGTCATTTTAACTATCTCCCCAACCTTAGCTTTGTCCTTAGACCATTTTGCATTACTGACACTAAATAATTGAACTTTACATTGACCTTCACTAATACCGTCACGTCTTATTGTTCCATCTAACCGCAATATACTTTCAGATTCTTTATTATCACTATCGGTAAACTTATATGGTATACCGCTAACCGGGTTACCTGCTTTATCTACAAATTGAAATTCTACCCAGTGTTCTTCCTTTGTCGATGTTTCATTATTATCAAACAGAGCTGTTTTTGCACTAACCTGAGCCGCTGAAGAAGAAGGTGCACCTGTTTCACCGCCTCCACCACTACCTCCGCCTGCTTCACCAATTAATACAGTAGGGCATCCCATCACAATTGAATCAGGCGGACCAACACAAACTAACATATCTCCCATTCTTGCAGCTGGCATACCGCCTATTAAAACTGTTGGGCTGCCAAGTGTAACCGGACCGCCAACATGCGGGATAGGGGGAAGTCCCGGGGTAAGCATTGGACAAACATGCATATCGCCAATACGTGCGGCAGGCATTCCACCAATTAAAACTGTAGGGAACCCAGCAACTAATGTACCGCCATGTGCCGTCATATCTCCCATTCTTGCAGCTGGTTTACCCATTAAAATCTCTTTTTCTAATTCAATTTTAGTTGATCATAACAACACCACCGGAAATAGTGGTTTTTGCTCCGCCTTGTAAATCGGCGGTTGCTCCTGCGGAAACTTTTACACCAATTCCGCCCTTCACTTCGGCATTAGTTCCACCTTCGGCTTTCAATTCCATGTCTCCTTTAATTTCCGCATTCATTCCTTTCAATTTTAAATCGACCGAAGCCTCAGTAGTAATATTAGTAGCTTCAATATTATAATCTGCCTCAGCTTTGCTATTTATATTTGCAGCTTTAACTGTTGTATCGCCTGAAGTTTCTATGTTAAGTTCAGTTGCCTGAATATCTATTTTCCCGTTAGGAGCATGCATATCAATATCACCATCATCAGTATTTATAACTATTTTGTTGTTACTTATATCCATAATAATTTTATTTCCACCGCCACTATCGATAAGTGTAATATTCTCTCCATCGCTACCGTCATTAATACTAATACGATGACCATTTTTACTTTGTATTGTAATCTTTTCATTTTTATCATCAAATATTAAAATGTGACCGTTCTTAGATTGAACTGTTATATTTTCATTTTTATCATCCAACGTTAACATATATGTATCTCTTGATGCTATTTCAATTTTATCATTTTTGTCATCTAAGGATATTTTATTCTTATCAGTTGAGGTAATATCTATTTTAGTTTCATCTATTTTATCATTCATAATTATCTCATTACCTGCCGCAGTACGAATTATGTTTTGAGTTTTATTATTAACTGTTGTCGGTGACGAATTAGAAGGATTTGGGACAGTTCCAAGTCCAATTGGTCTATCGACATTACCATCAATACATCCCCAAACTAATTCCGTTCCTTCATGATTAGGGAAATGGAAACCATAACCACTTCCTGTATATGTTTGCGAAAGTCTTATGGGTAAAGAACCTTCAGCTTCACTAGTTTCCGATAGATCGAATATCATCTTTGCCTTATATCTGCCCTGATCATCGAGAAATGCATACTCATCACCTGCACTCGACTCCAATTTTGCGCTCATAATTCCCGTTATTTTTGGAATTATAGTAATGCGTGGAGGACGGTAATTAATTTCAGCTGGAATCGCAGTAAAATGATTTTCATAAGTAGCTGATATTTCTTTTGTTGGGGGGAGGATTCCAAATAAATTTCTTTGAGTACCATAGGAATTAATTCTAATAATAATATACTCGCTATTCCATTCGTCGCGATAATGTTTACCCATTTTAAAAATGTACCCAGCTCTAAACAACCTAGAATCGCTTATGCCCTTAAATATTTTACTTTGGGCAATTATTTCCTGATTGCGAATTTTAGCTAATGCTTCGGCTTCTTTCTCGTTTTTGAAATTATCTCCAAAATCATAATAAGTACCCGGAGAATCCGGGTTAATATGACTTTCAGCCATTAGCTGTTTTTCCGGAAATCTATAATTATAATCTTTGAGTTTTACAGAGCCGGTAACGATACTTTCGCTATATGTAAATTCACCAATTGTTTCATTTTCGCTTAATGGATCTTTATTCGGATTATAAAATATATCGTCGCTTTGTTTTAATTTTTTTATTTTTTTATTTGAATCAGTAAATACTACTAAATCATTATCACCACTGTGATCGAAGTAAAAGAAAATTCCAAAATGTTCTAATCTTCTTTTTATAAAATTTAAATTTGTTTCACGATATTGAACTATATATTCAAGTTTAGAATAAGACTCTGTTAGATCGAATTTAAAATCGTTACTAGAAAATCCGGAATCTTTCAATACTGAACTCACGAGTTCCTCAATATTCATTGATTGATATACTTCATTACGAAAAGTTAAACTAAGCCGCCAAAGTTTTGGAACTAGAATTGCGTAATAGCTAACATAGTCAGGAGTTCTTCCTCTTTGTTCAAACTGTGAAATTATACCATGTATCAGTATTGAATCTTCATCTCCCCGCGTCATTTCAAATGTGGCTTTTTTATTTAATATTTGAGAAGCATTAATTTCAGGATCATCCGATATAAGTTCTAATCG
>Ga0256913_10000439_pt1 | contig 21431 bp, 22 predicted proteins | sample Axial_MatmetaG_FD_185970 | JGI IMG/M metagenome (GOLD analysis project Ga0256913, IMG submission 185970) | Deep-sea worm associated microbial mat communities from Axial Seamount, Juan de Fuca Ridge, Pacific Ocean - Axial_Mat | ecosystem: Environmental > Aquatic > Marine > Oceanic > Microbial... | reverse complement strand
GATGGCTCTAATTGATGATCTATTATTTGAGACTGAGCGTCGTTCAATATTATTTCATAAAGACACATCAATGCCTGATGCTACTCAACTCGGGTATGATGGTGATCCTAATAATGCTGTACCTGGAAATAGTGATGGTGAATTTTTATTACATAATTCACCAGGTGGTACGCGTTATATGCAGAAGAACACCACACCATATACAATATGGAAAAAAGTATCTGATGCACCAGGGGGTACTTGGGAACAAGAAGCTTCAGGATCAGTAGGTGCACCTCCACTCATAGGTATATATACTGTAACAGCAAAATATGCTGCAAATGAAGTCATAACAGTAACAACAGGTGCAGGGTCTATCGCAGGAACGTCAACATTGAGCGGTAACGCCATAACTACTATAGGCTCATCTGCTAATGATTTTAATAATAATACACAAGCTGGTATAAGAATGAATGGATGTTATCAGATAAAATCTGTAGATGCTATTTGGGATTCGTCTACAACATTTCATTTTATACATCCATTAGATGTAGGAGATACTTTTGAAATAATAATGAATGCCTAAAACATTATTTGATATTTGATTTGACAATCATATTTTGTCATACAATTAATTCTATAGGAGGAATTAAAAATGAGTTTAATCAATGAAAGGCATGTCGATACCGATCGTGCAGGAGATAGTCAGGGTGGTGGTAATTTTGCAACCCTGATGGATTTTATGAATCGTCGTCGTGTAGATATGGCGCCATATTCTGAAACTGATATTACTGTTGCATCAGCACAATATGTTTTGCTTGATTCTTCATTAGTATCAGGAACTATTGCTCTCGGTACCGGTTCTCAAGAAACTAATGGTGGTGTTGTAGCTGCTGCATTAACTGGGTCTGTAGGCACAGCTGCTATCACATCTATAAATGATACATTGGGTAATGTGACTAATATTGTAGAAGTACGCCAAGCTACAAGTCATGACCCCATTCTTGATGGCAACGGTCGTAGAGTCTATGGTTTAATGCAAGCAGATTCTACAGCAACTGATGGTGATACTATTGGAGCCACTGGTTCAGAAAATTTACAAGTATCTTTTATTGTAATCGATGCTAATGGTATATTGACACTAACAGCAGTAAATGATACCGTTGAAATTGCTATCCCTAAATTAACTGCTGAGCGTCATATGCCCACATATTTTAAAACGGGATCTGTAGCAGAAGCTCACGTGATTGCACCACCTACCACACCTGCTGAACCTGTTGTTCGTAAATATGTAGTTACTGCTGCTTTTGCTGCATCTGAAGTAATTACTGTATCTACTGGTGCTGGTGCTGCTACAGGAGCTGCAACTCCTACTGGTGATACTGTGGCATCAATCGGTGCAACTGCTTCAGATTTTAATAATGATAATCGTACACGTATTCGTTTAAACGGTTATCAAGCCACAAAATCAACAGAAGTCGTATGGGATAGTTCCACAACTTTTCATTTTGCTGTGGCGCTTGATGTTGGTGATACATTTGAAGTGGAAGTAGCACAATAATATACGCAATTATATATTTGTAATAAAAAGATCATGGTATTTTTAAATATCATGATCTTTTTTTATGTAAAACATCTCATATATTATTAGATTAACCCATTATAAAATATAAGGTGATACATTATGCCAACAGTATTTGCATCAAAAGGACAAGGTTTATGTAATGTAACACAATATATAAATGCCCCTTGTGGATATCCAGATATAGGTGCTGTGAGAGTTGTGGACGCTTTAGATTATCCTTATCAGTATGATAAATTTGCAACCAGTGGCACTCGATACTTTCAGGTAGAAACAAAAGTAGACTGTTACGTGGGCATTACTGTGGGCACATTTTTAGATTTTAATTATGGTGTACAAGTTGGAAATGGAGGAACAGCTACTAGAGAAATAGGTCCACCAACACATACACATGGAGATGGTACTGATTTTGAATATGTATTCAAAATAAATTCATTAGATACTATAGATGCAAGAACTGGGAAAGGTTTGATCACGTTCCAATTATCTATGGATAATGCTGATGGTGGATGTATTTTTGGAAAATCTGCCTATGAAGTAGCACATGCTCAACCTCGTTGGATAGAATTGCCCAATGTTGGGGATAATGAAGCTTGGCAATCAAGAATAAATATAGGTTGTTGGTTTGCATTCATGATTACTGGCCCTGTAAGTGTTCCTGGGTCTACCTATCGTATGGAAGTGACTGATGGTGCTTTTGATCCTAATGGAGAAATAGTACATAATAAGACATTCATCGGTGATGGCACTGAATTAAAATTTTGTGGTCAAGTTACAGCTGTATCTGCCATAACTGGTGGGAATGGAATTGGTTTAAATATTGTGAGGGTATCATGATAAAATATACCTTATTATTGCCCATATCTGATAAACCATATGTATTTGATAATTGGTGTAACAATATTATTAATCTAAATATTAATAAACAGAATACACAAGTAATATTAGGAGATTCAACTAATGCCAATGAATTTGGCATGGCATGTATTAATTTTTTAAAAACACAGAATTTTGCTGAAACTAAAATTGTAAGTTATGAACAAAAAATCAACAAATATCCTGGTAGAAAATATTGGAAACAATATCTAAAAATAGGAACACTATGCTCAGCTAATTATGATATGATGTCACAATACATAAAAGGTGATATTGTATTAGTATTAGAAGATGATATATCTATTCATCCCGATACATATAAATTTTTGTTACAGACATTAAATAATCAAGATGTAGGATTAGCAGCAGCAATACAATATGAAAAAAATGATACTAATACTGTACTTGCTTGGAAATTAGATAATAAGAGTACATTCAAAGATGAAAATAATTTAAATTGTATTGAAGTAGCAACAGTTGCTACTGGCTGTTTTGTTACGTATAGACAGATTCTAAAAAATTATAAACTAGAAACTGCTGTATTTGATGAAATTGCCTCCACAGATTTTTGTCTATGTAGACATATACGAAATGAGTATGGTAAAAAAGTAATACTTGATCAGAGAGTGAGAACACAACATACTTATAAAAAAAATGATAACATTATTCATGTAGGGAGTATGCGATGTACAGGTGCAATACCAGCTTATGTAGATGATCATATCAGATTTAGTATTAAAAATAAAGGTGTACGAACTGAAGGTGCTCCCATATTTATAATATCATCAACAGGTAGAGCGGGATCAACTTGGATACAACGCATACTATCTTACATAAAAAAATAATGATATGGGGTGAACCTCAAGGAGCTATAAAAGAAATATATAATCATTATATTAATATGACGTGTATTAAATGGAAAGGCGTTGTACAGACTGGCAATTATCAATTTAGTAAAGATAATTATAATGGTTGGATTGCTAATGTATCGCCTAAATATAATATAAAGGGTAAAGCATATTTGAGACAATTGATGCGGCAGCATTTTAATCATAGACAACAAAAAATATGGGGTTTCAAAGTAATAAATTGGAAACCTAGTGATGTCAATAGAATATATCATATTTTCCCATACGCATCTTTTATTTTTTTACATAGAAATTTAATAGATGTGGAAAGATCATTTAACGAAAGAAGAGGTTGGTGGGATTTTAATTTCAATGTATGGGAAAAACAATATGCAGAATTAGAAGAATATAGATCCACACTACCATATAAAATGCACTATATTGATATTGATTATGATTTATTTGCTGATAAACCATATGAATTATGTGATTTTTTAGAACGGGAATTAAATTTGACTGAAAATTCTTTAAATAGAATAACAGCGAGTACTATAAAAAGATCAATAAATGATTGAGAGAATAAAATGGATAAATTTTCAAGTAAAGGAAATAGTGTATCAAATCATAGTGAATATGTTAGAGAACAAGTACCAGATTGTATGTTTCGTATGTATACTACAGATTGTTCTGAATGGCATATCCCTGGTAATTCTACTGAAAATGAAGCTGGTGAACTTTTTTCATTTACGCAAACATCATTACCTAATGAATTATATAATTCAAGAGGAGTAGTTATAGATGATAAGGTATATTTATTAGCATTAGATGGCAGTGGCAATACTGTGATATACAGAAATGATAAAACTAATTTCTATACGAATGATACTTGGGAATTATGTGGGACATTAGCAGGTATTGAATTAATTGGTGTTGAATTGTATTACAGAACTAATACAGGTACATTATATATACTAGGTGGCAAAAATCATTATATTTATATTGTAGAAATAGATCATGAAAATTCATTATCATTTATTAATACAAATAAATCTCTAGGTTTGCATAGTGGAGCATTATTCTGTTATGGTAGAGTATTATATTATTTCGGTGGCATGACTTCTACTGACGATGTTACAAATCATATTCTCATGTCTACTACCGATAATCCATTAAATTGGAAAACATTACCAGCTACTTTGCCCATACCTTTAGCTAAATCCAATTTTTTTGTAATAGCTGATAATATTTATCTGATGGGTGGCCTATCAACAAATGATACTATATCTGATGCTATATATATGGCCCCTATAATTAATCCTATTCAATGGGAATTGATGCCATATCCAACTTATAAATTACCACATATGATGTATGATAGTGCATACTGTATTAGTGATGATACAATATATATTTTTGGTGGTAAAACTACAACAGGCAATACTACATTGGAAAAATTAGTGATGTCTTGTGATATGTTTGATTTGCGTACAGAAAATTGGGTGAGTGATGACACCGCATTACCAGATGCTGTAGAGGGAAGTAAAGTATTAATAATTGAAAGGGACGTATATTTATATGATATGAGTAATAATGATGTACCGATGGTATCTATAACTTGTGAGGCGCCTTATTATCGTATACCACAAGATGTGTTATCATCAAATGGATCTATTGATATAGGAAGCGTATCAGATAATCAGTGGAATTACCATGCGTCACAATATATGTCTTGTTCAAATTGCTGGGTGGGTTTCGAACTGTCAGGTGGAACACAATATGACATAAATTTTAAAGCCAATAGGAATTTAAAATATGAATTATATAATCCCAATGAAGGCACACCTATATTATTAGAATCGCTCATTGTTAATGCTGGCCAATCAGTGGTTATCAATAGACAGAGTATTATCAATATAGAAATAATAGTTACAACAACAACTAAATATGATAATTTTGTAGATTTCATATTAGATATTGGTTCAAGTAGTTCAAGTAGTTCAAGTTCAAGTAGTTCAAGTTCAAGTAGTTCAAGTTCAAGTAGTTCAAGTTCAAGTAGTTCAAGTTCAAGTAGTTCAGGATCTGGTTCAGGATCTGGTTCAGGATCTGGTTCAGGATCTGGTTCTCCTATGATACCCAAAAAAGTATCTGATATGGACCATTGGACTACATCAGGAAGTGATTTCATGTGGGAAAATAGAGGTGAACTAGATTTAAGTTATAACTCAGCAACATTGAGTATGCCAGTAAAAACCTCGATAAAAGATTGGACTAATGGTTACAGGCCAAATAAAGTCGGTATATTATATACTAAGACTAATAGCAATGGTGGTAATTTTTATCTCCGAGATCTGGATAATAATATAATAAGCTCATTCACATTAAATACAAGTCAATCATCACCTAAATGGCTTATTGGTAATATTACCAATCAAACAAATGATATCGCTAATTTTCAGTGGCGATTAACAAACGCCACTATATGGGCTATTGAATTCGATACTAATTTTACAGCTAGAAATACTTATGAAGGATTTAACCCCAACACTTGGTTTGTATCAAATCAATATGGTGGTTGGAATAAAAATGGTGATAAATTAGATGTAGACTTTTATAGTTCACCTATTGCTGTAAGATCTAAGGGATTATGGACATACAATACAATAACTAATATTGAAATTGATATGATTGTTGAGAGTAATGGTGGTTCTATTTCAGGTCCTGATGGTATGATTGACATTTATGGTGAGGGTAATACATTACTCGCCAGTAGACATGACATACCATTATCACATTCTATGCAAACAATAACTTTTCCAACATTTACAGCAACTACAGCATTGAGTCATATGAGTATGACATACATCAAAGGTCAGATCTTTGATATTCGTGTTGTAGAGCAATTCCAATCTTGTACATATGATGATGTAACTGATAGGGATCTATATTGGCATGGTGATACAGGTGGTGGTGTAAGTCCTTCTCCCGGAACTTGGGATGGAACTATGTATGCGTCTAGTATAACATATGAAAGTCATCTAGGGATAGCACCTACAAATGATATAGTTCCAAATACATTCTTAAAATTCACTGTAGATATGGGGTCAGCTACAGATACAGTATTTGTAGATATATATCATGAATCATCCACAAATATATGGAAAACGGTAGATATCGGATCCGGTAGTGGTATTTTTGAATTATCTCTAGAAAATATGCCTGATAAATTAGATAGATTAGATATACGCACAGCAAATACATCATATGTGTATGTCACATATATTGGCATGGATACGTCTAGATTACATAATTTTTCAAATATTACTGACGCTAGGGCACATGTATTATCAGGAGCGACAGGTATATCGGAACTCATAGCTCCAGAAATTCGTGATAATATAATTGAGCCTGAAGTAGGTAGTTATAATGAAGTAACTATAAATATGTGTAATGATATTGTTGAAGATGGTAATTATGAATCATTAAGTGTTATAGTGTCTAATGGTTCTTTGGGAGGACATCCAGATATTACATATGAAATAACTTGTGTTTCTGAAAATGCTATCTTTGAAATATATGATAATCAAAACGTAAATACGTGGAATTATCATAATTACACAGGGAGTAATACAGATACATCAATAAAGATGTGCGGAGCCATACAGAGACAACATCAGGGAGATGTTGTATTGAGAATAACCGTGGCACAAGTAATATCTAATGATTAATAATAGTAGTAGTATATGAACCTAATTAATAATGTGTTTGATGTGTAGATTTTAATAGAAAATCTAATTATCTCTACAGATACTAAATAAGGTGTGATGCTATCAATTATAATTATCACACCTTATTTATTTAATAGGGAATTAATCATGAAATAATATATAGAATAGATGTAGATAAAAAAATATTAAAATTCAATCAATGATTTAGTATTACAAATATATTGGCTAATAAATTAGTGTCTATCATAGGCCGATCAATCAGACATAAAAATATGATTTCAATAATAATACCATACATAAAATCGAATTGGAGAAATGAACTAAAATACGCATTGAGATTTTGGGAATATAATTCCAGAAATAATTTTGAAATTACAATCTTTGGTGAACGTTCTGATTAGATACAAAATGTTCGTGTAATATCTATCTAATATACATGATGAAATCAAAAAAATCGATATAACTAATCAAGTAAATAAACAAAGAATTATGCATTTTGGATGTTATACAAAAATAAACCTTTCATATGGACTAAATTTGGGGTATACATGAATAAAAATGTAAATATACGTACAGATGATAAACTATTTTTAAATCATGATGATAAAGACCTTACAGATGGAATAAAACGAAAATTAAATTCATTATTTCCAAATCCTTCTAAATTTGAAAAGTAAATAAAACATCTAATTAATAAAGATTTATATCATTTTTTAAATTTATATCATGCAATCACAGAGACATATAAGAGATTTAATTTTTGATACTGTTACTGATGCTCAATCTAGTGGTAGGCCACATGAAGTCTGCTATATAAAATCAACTCGTACTTTTTATGAATATATAGAAAGTGGTGGTGGATTGACTGTAAATGGCACGTCAGTATTATCTACTGCTAATGGTGGAAATACAAGATGGTATGCGATATCTGGTGCATATGAGACCAGTAAATATGCGGTACCAATGACAGGGATAGCACAATATACAGTATTCACACAACAAGAACTACCAGAATTAATGTTTGATATAAATGGAAATGTTGTGATGCAATTAGTTGATGGGGGACTTATTTAATGGGCTGGCATCATCAATCTACTGAACGTAATGTTCATACACCATATAGATGGACAGTATCAAATGAAGAGGAAAGATTAGCAATAAGTACAAATGCTGATGGTTCAACTATTACAGCAAATGATGGTTTATATTGCTTATGCTTGCAATTAAATGATAATACAACATGGTTGCTATCATCTGTATCACCTCAGATAAAATGGACGCAGATAACTAATACTACAACTGAACGTAAGAGTATAGCTTATATCCACGCACCAAATCAATTAGACTATCCTTTTCAATATACATCAGGACAATTTACAAATATTTTTATGCGACGATTAGCACCTAATATCGATTTAAATTTTTCTGGTCTTGAATATTGTAAATGGGATATAAAAGAATACACAACAAATACACCGCCAACTGTAGCTAATGAATATCTGGATAAAACTTTTTCAAGTTATGTTGAATTAATTGATTTCTTAAATGCTAATCTAGCTAATACTGGAACTGGTGGATATGCTACTTACGCCATAACATTAGAATGTTATGTAGGCGAAATTAAATATATTAATCCATTGAAAAGAATATATGGCATGAATCGTTTCTTTTCATGTATAAAAGGTAGGGATAATTATAAAACAGGTATTAGTTCTTTTAATTATGATGCATCATCATGGGATAATAAAGATGCTTTCATAAATTTGATATATCAAACATTCTTAGGAACAACACCACCTCCTATGAGTAACGCTGCACAAACTATATGGTTTTCAAAAACTTTTAATAAAATATATTGTCATCATAGAGCAGACATAACTTTCCCATCATATAGTAATGGTAGACGATACTATCACAGAGTAAATTCCACAACTTATTCAGGAGTTAATGGTGGTATGTGGCAATGGAGTAATTCTGTTATATTCTCTATGCCCTATAATGATACCACTGTATCTACAATATCTCCCACAAAAATAGATGCTGCTATAATGAGCGGAGCATCTATTATTCGTGTAAGCATGTATACCAGTAAAGATGATTCAAATAAAGTAGCTTTTTTAGTCAAACCAGTGGGAATGGATATGTTTCATTTAGGTTATCATCCTGATATGATAACTGATAATGCCCATGTATTCATAGAATATAGATCACCTGATAGTTTTCCGAGAATAAAAAATATAGGCACTCTAAATCTAAATAATATAAAACGACAATTTGGAACTAATACGTCACATACAGTACATAACGCTGATTTCATACATATATTACATAATTTGGGAGAATCTAATCATCTCAGAAATAGAACAGAAATAAAAGAATTCAGATTTTTTATATTAACTGAAAATGGCAAGTCATATATACCAACTAGATGGTTAAAAATATATAAGGGATTGCCGGAAGTAAATTTATCGATACTTCCTAAATATTGAAAATTAAATTTTTAGTCCTTCTAAACTAATGAAAGGACACTGTAGTCCATCTAAACTAATGAATGGACATTTGTGTCTCCCTAAACTAATGAGGAGATACAGTTCATTTTTGATCCTTTTCTTCGGGAAAGGATCAAAAATGAACTTTTTTATTAAATAGAACATAATTTTATCATAATGCCACTACATGAAAATTTATCACACAGTTTTTTATTTCATACAAAACAATTAGATCAATTTATTGTTGATAATACAATAATGAATGATAGATATGTTGATTTATCACATGTACCACATAGTGATGAACATTTATTTATTGTGTATAATGGATCACTATTAAATGAAGGTAGTTCTAATGATTTTACATTAACAGGGCAACGTATAGATTTTACTGCTGGATTTATACTCAATATGAATGACTTAATCTTAGCAATATATAGATATTAAAATTAACATTATAAGTAAATTTAAAATGGCAGGCAAATACAGTTCAAAAGGTGATGGCATAGTTGGCATTACATATGTAGAAAATAAAGATTGCGGATATCCTCATCCAGGTTGTTACTTCGAAAAAAATTAGCATTTAAAGGTGGTGTAGGTATGATAAAATGCACCATCTCACGAACCGTATCAAAATTTTGATACAGGTTGTGTTTATATATTTGGATAAAAATAAATTTAATCGGGAGATAAAATAATGGCTATAACTCAATTGAGAGGCAGTTCTCAGATAAAAGATGCTACAATAAATAGATCTAAATTAGTTAATGATTTTTTAAATGGGTCTGATTGGAATTTAACAAATGGTGCAAATAACGCAACTATTACTGGTGTAATGGCGGGAAGCAACCCCTATGACGTTGTCAATTATGAACAATTTCAAAATGCGTTATCCGGTTTAGATTTTCAGAAAGATGTGATCGCTAAACAAGTAGATAATACATTAGATCCAGGCGCATCGCCAAATAATGGAGATCGATACATAATAACAGATTCATCTAATTTACACACTAATTTCGGATCAATTCCAGGTATTGGAAATAATGATATAGTAGAATATACAGGATCTGTATTTGAAGTAGTTTATGATGTATCTGTTCAGGGAGAAGGTACACTAGTATGGGAACAAACAGGAAATATATATCAGAGATGGGATGGCACATCTTGGGATGAATTTGGTGGGTTATCAGGAATTACAGCAGGCAATGGTCTGACGAAAACTGGAAATGTAATCAATGTGAATTCAGCAAACGCGTCTATTACTGTAAATCCTGATAATATTGAGGTTACTGCCGGAAATACAAATGGAAATAGTTTAGAAGTAACAGCAACTGGTATTGAGTTGCGATCTACTATAACTGGTGACAGAACATTTACTGGTGCTAATTTTGCAATTCAAATGACGGCTACTGCTGAATTTCATGGCAGTACCACAACAACGATAGGCACAAGTACATCAAATACGCATTTAGTAGGAAATTCTATTGATTTTAATGATAGTGAAGTGGCAGATGCTACAGTTACTTCTGCAATCCCTTTTGCTATCACACCAACAACAAATTATGGAAATGGTAATGGTACATCTTCAGGTGATGCTATTAATCAATTCAGATCTGAATTCACAGACGATGCTCTCATAAATGCACTTTTAGAATTAAAAGCAAATGTAGATAATAATGTATCTAAACTTACTGCTTATTATAACGAGATGCCGTCTGTTACAAATGGTAGTGCTACGCTTCCTGCGCTAGCGCATTTAGGCTCTCACGCTACTGATAAAGTAATTAATGTAAGAGTATATCTGAATGGAATACGTCAAGCACAAGGCGTATCTAACGATTATACAATTAATCAAACAACAGGTGTTATTACTTTTATTCAACCTAGAAACTAATGATGTTGTTGTGGTAGATTATGATAGTCAAGATGCATAATTTATAAAAATTTAATTGTCTAATAAAAAATACCCTCTTTCCATTGGTTATAGAATGGAAAGAGGGTATTTTTTATTCAACTTCTCTTTATTTTTCTAATCTCAATATAAGATGTTGTATTATTTGTGACACATGCTTCATATGCTTCTGGAAAATCTGTCTGTAGTGTACTCATATCACAACGACTAAAATTTCTGGTTTTACGGCAAACTTTACCAGCATGAGTAACAGATACAGGGATCTGAAATACAGGTTCATCAAGTTCAAGAGTATCAACAATTACATCAAGATTTTCATCAAAATAATCTTTGATTTCTCTCATCTCAGCCTCAAGCATATTTACCTCTGATTTGAGCTCCAAAAACTTTTGAATCCGTTCTTTCTGAGTCATTTTAATATCCTTATTTAAAAAAATTAATTTGTTTGTTTATTTATCTATAATATATATGCTTTTTTTATGTTTGTCAAGTATAATTTACTAATTATTGTTATGTAAAACATAATGTAACTGGAAATAAATTTTATTTCTATAACTACTTAAAATAAAAAAGGATATTCCATGCACAAAAAGAAAGTTTTTGTTTTAGACACTAATATTATTCTACATGACAGTAATTGCATAAAACAATTCGAAAATAATGATATCCTAATCCCTATGCCTGTTATTGAAGAATTGGATAGATTTAAAAAAGGAACAGAAATAGTAAATTATCATGCTAGAAATTTCTTAGCTGATTTAGATACATATTCAACTAAATCATTATTCAATGGAGGTGTATCTCTGGGAAAAGATAAAGGTAATATTTATGTGAGATTACATGTGAATTATGCTGAATTAATAAAACAACAATTCACAGAAGATACACCAGACCATAGAATTCTCAATTTATGCTACATTACAGCAGCAAATAATGACGTCCCTGTTATTCTTGTAACAAAAGATGTAAATCTACGTATAAAAGCTAAAGCTATAGGAATTCTAGCAGAAGACTATACTACTGATCAAATAATTGTAGATGATATTGAGCCGTCTATTAAGCATATAGATAATATTTGTAAATCTGATATAGACAAATTATTCAATAAAAAACCATTAGAAATAAAAGAAATCCCTAATAATGGATTTGGCATATTGCAATGTGCTGTTACAAATAGTAATGCACTAGTATTTAATAGTGCAAAACAAAAAAAATATATTCCTGTGAGTAGAAAAACAGTATCAGGAATAAAACCACGTAACGCAGAACAAACACTCGCCTTTCATGCATTACTTGATAATAATATTCCCTTAGTAGCTATAACGGGGAAAGCTGGCACAGGGAAAACACTACTAGCTTTAGCTTCAGCTTTGCATCTACGAAAAAATTATTTACAGATTTTATTAACCAGACCAATAGTTCCATTGTCAGGTAAAGATATTGGCTACTTACCTGGTGATATTGAATCTAAAATAAAACCCTTTATGCAACCACTATTTGATAATCTACAATTAATCAAAAAATCAACTGATACTAATACTTTATCTTCCGATAAAATAAATAAAATGATTGAAAATGATAAAATTATCATAGAACCATTAACATATATACGTGGAAGGAGTTTAATTAAAAAGATAATAATAATCGATGAATCACAAAATCTAACACCACATGAAGTAAAGACAGCTATTACAAGAGCAGGTGAAGGCACAAAAATTATTTTAACTGGTGACATACATCAGATCGATCATTTATATCTAGATATAAAAACTAACGGATTGAGTTATCTCATAGATAAAATGAATGGACATGATTTATTTGCACATATAAATCTTGAAAAAGGTGAACGATCTGAACTTGCCGAAGTAGCTAGTAAATTGTTATGAGTAAAAAACATCATACTAAGAGGCTTATTTATAGTTAAAAGGTATACACATCATGGCGAGAACGCAGACAACAAATTTACAGATAAGAGACCACAGCCTAACTGGCGCTGATTTAGCTGTAAAAATAGGTATTTATGATGAAACAGCAAATTATTCTGTAGATGATAAAGTATTTTGGGATGGCCAAACATATATTTGCATATCAGCTGTAACAGGTGGAAATGCTGGTGACTTGAGTAATAGTCCAGACTTATCAATAAATTGGTTAAAATATACACCTAAAAATATAATGTATGGTGTCGTTCCATCTACGGCACAAACCTACACGTCAACTAGAATTTCCGTAATATTTGATACGGAAACCATGAGTGCTAGTTTTGCTTCAGTAAGTGGTGGAGAAATAACAATTAATGAAGATGTATTATTATTTGTATGTGTTTCTATTACTTGTGATGTATCTTCTGGAACAACTAGATCAGGAACAACAGCTTATCTTCAAATAGATACAGGTAGTGGGTATGTTGATCAAAGTAATTTTGAAATAAATCTATATCAAAGAACAACTGGAAATGGTAAAGATACTGGAACTCTAATACAGCCTATATCTTTCTCTAGTGGAGATAAGATAAGATTACAAGTTGTCAGATACAATGGATCTAATACATTGACTACGATTCCTGATGGTTGTGCTATCAATCTATTCAATACTAAGGGATTCAAAGGTGATCCTGGTATAAATGGTGATATAGTATGGAAAGGATCTTGGATTTCAGGAAATTATGTTATAAATGATACTGTTGAATATCAGGGATCTGCATACATATGTGTTCTGAATACCACAGCAAGTCAAATACCCACAAATACCACATATTGGGAATTATTAGTTAGCAAAGGTGATATAGGGGCTCAAGGTTTACAGGGGCCACAAGGTTTACAGGGGCCACAAGGTTTACAGGGGCAACAGGGGCCGCAAGGTTTACAGGGGCCACAGGGACCAAAAGGTGATCCTGGTTATGGCGATTTACCTGTTGTAACACTGAGAAAAACGACCAATACTTCAACCAGTACAACATGGGCAACAATTGTATTCGATTCTATCACTACTGAGACTAATAATACTGTTATAAATGGTGATACAAGTTCACCATGTATCACCATTTATGAAGATGGAACGTACTTAATTCAATATGAACATAGAATAAGCATAAGTGGTTCGTTAAATGTAATTACAGAATCTAGAGTTTACCTGAATAATACTGGTCAATTGACAGGATCTTATAATAGCGTCGACACTAATAATGGTGAAGTCCATATACTCACAAAATCAATAACAGCAGATTTATCAGCTAACGATACTCTAGATGTACAAGTTCAAGTAGGAAACACAAATGTTACGCTATTAGCAGATTCAACTTTTACAGTAATAAAATTACAGGGCAGTGAAGGCCCAGCAGGTCCAGCAGGTCCAGCGGGCCCACAAGGTGATATAATATGGAGAGGTTCTTATAATAATACAACTACATACAATGAAAACGATACTGTAGAAAATAATGGGTCATCTTATACATGCTTAAATAATGGAACTGTAGGATCTGCACCACCTTCGAGTGATTGGGATTTGGTAGCAAGTAAAGGTGATACTGGTAATGATGGTGCAGATGGTACCAATACTGTGAATATATATGATAACGGTCTTATCATAACAAATACACCACATGGTACTCTAAATTTCACTGGAAATGTAACGGCATCAGATGCTGGTGGATCAATAGCAACAATAAATATTCCATATTATGTGTCGCCTATAAATGTACAATATGGAATGTCAGGTACGCTGACACCAAGCGCTACGGCACAGGTAGTCCCCTTTGATAATGATGTACTCTCAAATACTAGTTATTTTACTAGATCAGGTGGTAGAATTACAGCTGTAAATGATATTGATATAATGTTATCTTATAATGTATATTTGATATTAGATAGTGGTGATAATGCTAGAAACACTATAATTTGCTATGCAGCATTAAATGGATCTAGATTAGATTATACATCGAGTGCAGCATATACTCGTGGATATAATTATGATAGGAACGGAAATGCTGCTTGTCCTCCTACATATGTATCATTAACAAGTGGCGATTATATTGAAATATTTGTCATCAGAGATGATGACATACAATCACCGACTATTGGAAATTCAAATACATGGCTAACTCTTCAAGAGATTAAATAATCATGATTACTATAAAAACAATAAATAATAAAGATATAATATTATCGGATATTGTTGAAGATCAACAATATCTAGTAAATGATATTGATTTAGCAGTTTATATCGATGGAAAATGCGTTGGTTATTTCATATCACAGACACCTATTTTTATTTTGGTAAGAGGGGAAAAATTTACGTTAGACATAGCAAAAGCATTTCTAGATTATATGAGCATTGATAGAGCAATCATTGATCATAGAGATGATCAATTTCCTGTTAGAAATGATTCGATATTATTTGAACCTATTGTTAAATCTGATGAAATAGAAGCACTATTTGAGAAACGTGTCAAATATGAACAATCTTTCGGATTATCGCCTAGTGATATATCCATATTATATACAGCTGCTGCAATCAATCAAGATAGTAAAGCAAAAGAAATAGTTACATGGCTGCGTAATATTAGAAATGATTATTTTTCTAGAATTCAAAATTGTAACAATGCTGAATATTATGATTATGATTATAGTAATAATGGTGACATTCCTTATTCTATTGAAGATGTACTTGATAATCTCCCAACAGAACCAACTCCAGCAGAACCAATATCCAAAATATTTATGGCAGTTGGCCATACTTGGCAAAATTTTAAATCAGAAAAAAGGATGTTTATTTTGTGGGATGAAATAAAACAAACAGATCCCATATATGATTTGAATAAAGATACTATAACTGTACTACATGATGGATTAATAGAAGTCAATTATAAACTTAATTTTTTAAATAATGAATATAGTAGAGTAAATGTGAGATGTGTAATAATTATTGATGAAAAAGAAATCAGAGAAACAACAGCATACGGTTATTCTAGATCTAAAAAATATATACAAAATACGTCTGTAGTTTGCCCATCCGTCATTTTTACAGTTAAAAAAGGGCAAAAAATAAGAGTAAAAGCAGAGATGGCTTATAATGATCAATCTTTTGGTGATGCCAGAAATGTGACATTATTACATGGTGAATCAGTAATAACATTAAAAACAACAAAAGGCACAGAATAAAATGGCAAATCCTAAATATAGTATATATGATGGTTTGAATAATATATTACCAGGACCAGTATTCAGAGGTGAATTTTTAACAAATTCACAATCAGAATATGAAGATATTATATGGCTTGATAGCAGAGAAAAACCCACATGGGATGAAGTTGATTCCTCAGCATTACATATGTTAAGAAATGCTATTGCTGACAAGATAAATCAAGTGACATCATCAATAATATGTTATGGATTTGTTTATAGTAAAGCTCCTGAAACAAAAATATGGTCTACACAAGAATGGCAATTTGATGTAATGAATCTGGTAAATGCTCGTAATATGTTATCTTATCCATATCAGCTGAAAGCTAGTGAAAAATCAGATGCAACAACTGTATATATTGAAATGGCAGATGCTGATACTCTATATGGTATGTATTTGGAATTTTTTAATTTCGTAGCTACGAAATTAAAAGAAGGTCGTACTATAAAAGATAGTTTAAATACAATGACAAGAAAAGAATTGGAAAATTTTACTGATAGTAGGGAATTATTGTCTTGCTCATTTGATTAGAATTTAAATAGTATAAAAACATCGTATAATTTAAAAAATAATTTATTAAATTCATTATCGGTAGGGGGCATTATTTCTTATGAGTAATTTTAAAAAAATTATTAGTTTTGCCATAGTCATTAGTTTTTCTATTCCATTAGTGTCGTGTTCTGATAAAGCATATATTGCTAATATGGATTACAGAAAACAGAAAGCATTTTATAACGGCCAATCTAGATCGACAGCATTACGAAATATAATGCAATTGACGAATACAATAATAAATGTTGTTGAAAAAGAAGCCACCAAAGAATTAGAACAAAAAAAGTTATTGCGATTAGAAGCAAATTCTAGAAAAATAAGAGCAATGACAGATAATCAATTCATGTTTGCAACATTTGCAGACGTATTTAAAACGCAAATTGAAGCTACTTCTAGAGTTGAATTAGCAAGAGCAAGATCAGAAGCAATTCGGTACTTACAGCCAATAATCGCAGCTATATATCAAGAACAATCTGAAAAGATCGGTACGCCTACTACTATGAATGATATAGGAATGAAATTCATGGAACAACTTCCTTTCTTATCTACTGTAGCGGGAATGTATGGCCTAGGTGAAGCTGGAATATCAGCAGCTGGTGATAAACTCACAGCTACATTTAATGGTGATAATGGCGCAATCAATAATAAAAGTTCTGTTGCTAGTGATGGATCGGCAATATCAATTAATGGATCAGCTATTACAGGTGATAACAGCAATATGAACACAGGAACTAGTGGTGCGAGTGGAGATACTACCACTACTGAAACAACTACTACGGGTATGACAGAACAAAAAACAGAAACCAGTAAATAAAATAATTTACATAACATAAAAATAAAAATAAAATGGATAATGGAACAAAATGCGATACCGCGTCATGTGATAAGCAATGTAAAGATCACGCAATGAATGACAATAGATTGACTATCTTAGAAGAGAAACTACAAATTATTGAAGATAATACTAAAGTAGTGGATCAATTAACTGGTAGAGTTAATTTATTGATTGTTCTAATGGCCATAACTGCTACTACTGTATCTGGCGGTGCGATGTATACATTTACTGCTATATCTAGGTTCAAACAAAATCATGCGATTGAACAATTATCTATAGAAAAACAAATACATGGACTAGAGCAAACTATTGATAAACGATTTGATTCTATTGAACATAGATTGACACTGATAGAAGCACAAGGTACACATAAACCAATACAATATAATATCTTGCCGAGACAATACGATGCCTTACGTAATATAGATCATAAATAATAGTGATGATTAATGACAATAATAATAACATTATCCGCAATCATTTCTACAATAGTATCTATAGAAGCAATCACATGGGTGTTCTGTATTGATCGACATATCACTTGGTTAGATAATAATGAAGAAAGAACATTATTAGCCATAAATATAAATAAGATAAGATTAAGCGTTTTATGTTCGCTATTATTTATAATATTCTCTTGGTTATGGTTTTGTCATGGATTTTCTAATTATGTTATCTTATTTATAGAAAATGATAATTATCAGAGATCAACTATAGGATTCATATCTAATACGATATTACTAATAGGCATTCAATTGACATTTATTCATTTATGGAGCTTATTAGCTAGATATCTGTGTCTCCCAGTTATATTATGGCCATTTATTAGTAAATATAAATACGGCATTTTAAGAACTTATAATTTGAATCAGCCATTTTCTAGATATTGTTATCAATTCAGAAAATGGCGAAAATACGATAAACAATTTCATTATCATCAATCATTATTGATTAATTTCTTAGATGTTATACCTGGGTTAGTGTGGACAAAAGATACGAAAGGCAGATTTGTTTATTCTAATAAAGCTTTCAAAGTCTTATTGAATATAGAAGACTCGGAAATATTAGGTAAAACAGAACAAGATATGATCGATGCATTACAAAAAAAAGGTGTTGTACTATCAATATCAGATAATTGCAAAAAAGCTGATGAAATTGTATTAAAAACTAAAAAAATATCTATTTATATAGAAAAGAGATATATAAACAACAAATTTGTGGCATTAAATATATTAAAAGCACCGATATACAAATATCATAGAGGAAAACAAAAAATCATAGGTACTATAAATCTCGGTAGAGACATGACATTAGATTGGCAAGAACATGAAAATATATTTAAACTATGGAATTCTGGTGATAAAGAAGGCGCATTTGAATTATTTAAATTGCACAAGAGTAGATTTGAAACACTAACTGATAGTTACGAGATGCATAATTCATACATAAATCTAGCAAAAGAGGATAAATAAATGAAAAACAAATTAAGAAACATAATAATTATTCCAGTTATTTTTTTATTAACAGCTTGTGGATCTATTTATCAACAATATGCAATCGACTCATCAATGCTCACTGTAGAAGCTAATCTACTTAAATTACAATATACAAAAGTAGAAACTATATTGAGGCAATTACAAGAAGATAAGCATTTATTTACTGATGATGAATGGAATGAATTATTAAATGTAGATTCGACTATTGATATGTTAATAGCAAGAATAGATGGAATTATTCAATTTCAATCATCAGAAATATCATTGATGGACGTTCAGTTCATGTGGGGATTAGCGGTAGAAGGTTACACAAAAGCTAGAACAGTTATTTCTGCACATAAAGATGAAATTCCTCCTTCTTCATGGGCATTATTAGATGCCTTTGATACACAAGCAGAAATGACCAATGCTAGAATTGATAAACTACTAAATGACCCATCTAATAGCAATATAACTGAAGCATTGACATTGATAACCGGCGTAATAGGTATAGCTGTAAAAATGCTCGGTGTCGCTATCATATGAGAGGTGATATTAAATGAAAACAAAAAATTGGATTGATAAAAAAATAATAATATTGGTATGGCACGTTGTGATAATTGCTACACAACTAAAGAATGCATATTGATTAAATTTAATTGGTTTTGCAAGAAAAAATTATGTGAAAGCTGTATATCATCAGCTTTTCGTAAATTAGATAGTGAGGTATAGAAATCATGTTAAAACCTAGTTGGAAATCCTTAGAAGGCCAAGCTGTGGGAACTACATTATTATCTTGTTTGTTCATATTATATAATTTATTATTTAATGACAGCACCGCAGTTAATGATAATACGCTCAAATTATTATTGGAACATGCTAAATCTGCGAGTGATATAGCGAATATATATAAAGATGCCTATATATCCAATGATATGAGTAAGACAGGTGTGACTGGTGGTATTTTATTTTTCTTATATTTTATGATTTCGAGATTTGCTAATTTGAGAAATGAACTCAAAAAACAAGAAATAAAAAATATACACGTTGCAAGCCAAATGAATATTAATTCTGCTGATGAAAAAATAACATCGGAAGAAATAAAAGAAAGACGCATTACACTCGACGATATTGACGAATTAAAAAAACAAATCAAACAATTAAAAAATAGCTTGTCTGATATATCAGATAATAAAGATCAAAATAATATTGATGATATGGACGCTATCATATCTGAAATACATAATAATAAAGAGAATTGATGTTTAGGGAACTTGTTATAAAAAGAGCATTACGCTCTAATAAATGGCCGAAAGTACGAGCATTGCATATAGAAAGAGAAAATGCTTGCGTTGCTTGTGGAAAAAAGTACTGGCTGCAAGTTCATCATATTAAACCTGTCCATTTATTTCCTGAATTAGAGTTAGAGGATAGTAATCTTCTAACTTTATGTAGGAGACATCATTTTATCATAGGTCATTTAGAGTATTGGAAATCATTTAATTCAAATGTAGTAAGAGATGCTAAAGAATGGAGGGAGAGAATAAAATATAGACCGTAGAGGACCACACATGACTTCTTTCAAATATGATGTAATTCCATGTAATTCTAAATTACCCACAAGAAAAAGAATCAAATACAAATCTGGATTTAAATATCAATTATCCAGGGACTACGAAATTGTAATTCCTATTCTGGGGTATTCTTTCCAAACTAAGCGCTTTTCATTAGATGAAAATGGAAGGCTATACATAAAAGATGGATATGCATGGGATGGACCTAGTGGTCCAACTATTGATACTAAATCTTTTATGAGAGGATCGTTGGTTCATGATGTGTTATATCAAGCAATGAGGATGGAATTACTTCCCATAGAGCTGAGATCTGATGTAGATATGATATTGCATGATATTTGTATTGAAGATGGCATGTGGAAAATGAGAGCTTGGTGGGTATTAAGAGGTGTACAAAAAGGAG
>Ga0256913_10000438_pt1 | contig 21490 bp, 10 predicted proteins | sample Axial_MatmetaG_FD_185970 | JGI IMG/M metagenome (GOLD analysis project Ga0256913, IMG submission 185970) | Deep-sea worm associated microbial mat communities from Axial Seamount, Juan de Fuca Ridge, Pacific Ocean - Axial_Mat | ecosystem: Environmental > Aquatic > Marine > Oceanic > Microbial... | reverse complement strand
AATCCTGGAGATATTCAGACCCTGGAGAATCTAAAAAAAGTCAAGCCCAACAAAACTTATTTCCAAATAGTATTCAGAAATCATGTCAAGTTGGGCTAACCGAGCATCTTCAGAAATTTTCATCCGGCATATAATCTTTCAATTATGCCATAACTTATACAGGAAAGAAAATTATTCCTGTTTTTCAAATTTCTGAAAAAACTTACTATTTAATAGTCAATAGAGGAATAGCTCCTTTATTTTGATCATTCACATAAGGAGTTGTAGCAATTCCTATTTTATTATTTATAATTACAGGATAAGTACCTTTTTCCAGGTTTTTACTTGGAATAATAAATGAAATATAACTTTCACCTGAATTAATATCCATACATGAAGGTTTACTCTTAATGTTTGTAAATTTCATACTCGTTTTATCAACTTTACATTTCAAAAGTTTATCATTTACAAGTAAGAATATCTTTGGAGCTTTATCGCCAAAGTAAAAACCTTTTACTCCGACTGTTGCGCCAACTGCAGCCTCGGATATGGCATTCCCGTGAGAATCTACAAATTCAGAAAAGCTCGGAGGAGTCAACTGAACTTTTGTAACCAGCTGGTCTAGTTTTGCGCCATCAAGTGTTTTCAATTTAACATAAACATCTATTTCCAAAGGTTTAAGAGCCCCATTTTTTTCAAAATAAGACTTATAATTTGCCTTAACTGCTTTCTTATCATAAAGAGGGAATTTTTTACTCCAAGCACCAGCTGCACATTTTTCAGTTGAAAGAGCTTTAGCCTTTTTTAATCCCATGTTCTTTTCATTTACTTTACCATATATTTTAGGCATTTTTGTAAATACTTTTTCTTTAAAGTTCTGAATTATTTCAGGTCTGATATAGACAACAGAACCTAAAGTAACTTTGTACGGAATAACAAGAATAGAAACAACTGCTATATTACTTTCAGGCTGACCCGAAATTTTATAAGTAAAAGTATCTACACCTGAAAAATCTTTTTTAGGAGTATAATTAAAAGAACCGTCTTTAGTTAATGAAATTGTTCCACTAGTTGTAGAGTTGACAATAACAGCTCCATTTTTCAGTCCTGCAGGAAAGTCATTTGCCAGAACCCCTGAGTCAGCATTTACAAATAATTTAGCATTCTGAGCAACAGTATATTTATCACCAACTGCAGTTGGAGGCAAATCTGTTCCAGAAGCAATAATTTTTATAGTAACCGTTGCAATTTTACTTTTTGTAGTGCCATTATCAGCCCGGTAGGTAAAAGAATCTGTTCCAGATGCCATATTAGGTGTATATGTAAAAGCCCCATCACTCTTCAATGAAAGCACACCATGAACAACTTGACTCTCAACAATTGCAGAAAGAGTATTTCCATTAACATCCGAATCATTCACCAACACACCTGATTCAACAGGCACATTCAATGAAGTTCCAGCTTTAACAAAATATGCATCATTTTGAACTTGAGGTGCTGGAGATGGAGGTGTTGATATTTTCTTCGCTGAAAAATCAACCTTACCCGTATTACTACCACTTATATTTACTGATTTACTTTGAGGAGTAAATGTATAGCCTGAAAGCGTAGGAGTTACGGTATAAGAACCATCTGCCAAACCACTGATTGTATAATTACCTGAAGCATCTGTTGTCGCAGAATGAGTTGAATCAACTGAAACAGTAACACCCTGCTTAACATCGCCAGAAACTGTTCCGCTTATGTTATGAGTATTAGGCGGAGCCTGTTTAAATCTGGCTCTTACGGTTATATTTTTAGCCGGCATTGTAACAGAAGTAGAAGCTGAAGTTGTATCTGCAATGTACTGGACATCCCCAGCCCATTTATCAAATAACTGTCCAGCTGGAACTGTAGCAGAAATAGTAACTGAAGCATTTTCAGCATACTGACCGCCACCTGTTCCATTTCTCACTGTGAGTGTAAACTTAGTGACAGCATTCTGAGTTGCAACGAAATTAACGCCGGATACATCCGCGCCAGCTACTGTTTTATTTGCTGAAGCAGGAGCAAAAGTATATCCTGCTAAAGTCGGAGTTACGGTATAAGAACCATCTGCCAGACCACTGATTGTATAATTACCTGAAGCATCTGTTGTTGCAGAATGAGTTGAATCAACTGCAACAGTAACACCCTGTTTAACATCACCAGAAACAGTTCCGCTTATATTATGAGTATTAGGTGGAGCCTGTTTAAATCTAGCTCTTACGGTTATATTTTTAGCTGGCATTGTAACAGTAGTAGAAGCTGAAGTTGTATCTGCAATGTACTGGACATCTCCAGCCCATTTATCAAATAACTGTCCAGCTGGAACTGTAGCAGAAATAGTAACTGAAGCATTTTCAGGATACTGACCGCCACCTGTTCCATTTCTCACTGTAAGTGTAAAGTTAGAAGCAGCATCTTGAGTTGCAACGAAATCAACGCCGGATACATCCGCACCAGCTACTGTTTTATTTGCTGAAGCAGGAGCAAAAGTATATCCTGCTAAAGTCGGAGTTACGGTATAAGAACCATCTGCAAGACCACTGATTGTATAATTACCTGAAGCATCTGTTGTTGCAGAATGAGTTGAATCAACTGAAACAGTAACACCCTGTTTAACATCGCCAGAAACAGTTCCAGTAATTGAATGTGTACTTGGAGCAACTCCTCCAAACCACTTGTTATACAGGTAATTTTCTACAGTATCTCTGTCTGTATCAGAAAGAGCACTATCATAGATGATAATTTCAGCAATACCGCCATCCCATGTACGACCAATATCTCTATCTTTAGTAACTTGACTTGCGGTTAAATCTGCTGATGCCTGTAATGATACAATTATAAATTTATCAGCTGGAATATCAGCAGTTAATCCGTCAAAATCTGCACGGTCAACTCGCGTTACGCCATTTTTAATTCCGTCTGCAGCATAAGTACTATCCCATAGAGTTCCAGTTCCTCTGTGGAAATCGTAAGATCCGTTATCTCCTAATAGAAAATGTAGAGAAGAACCGTCAGAACTCTGATTTTGCTCTTTTAACACCCAAAAAATTGTTCTAGCATTGGTGATTTGCGAAAAAGTCAACGCATCATCATTACCGTCAAAGCTTATCACAGAAAGTGAGTTCAATGCAGACCCTGAAACAGATGGTTGAAGATTTGAATCGCTCTGTGCTGCATCATGCCCGCTACCTGATTTATCTTTCCACAAACTTAAAGCTCCAGATACTGAAGATGAATCACCATTAGGATCTGCTCCATCCAACCAAAGAACACAACCGCTGATTCCAACAGGATCATTTCCACTTGAGGTTGTTCTTGAAGAAACAAAGTCAACGCCGGATACATCCGCACCAGCTACTGTTTTATTTGCTGAAGCAGGAGCAAAAGTATATCCTGTTAAACTCGGAGTTACTGTATAATCTCCATCTGCCAGACCGCTGATTGTATAATTGCCACTCGCATCTGTTGTAGCAGAATGAGTTGAATCAACTGAAACAACCACACCCTGTTTAACATCGCCAGAAATAGTTCCGCTGATATTATGAGAGTTAGGCGGAGCGTCTTTAAATCTTGCTCTTACAGTTATATCTTTAGCCGGCATTGTAACAGTGGTAGAAGCTGAAGTTGTATCCGCAATGTACTGGACATCTCCAGCCCATTTATCAAATAACTTTCCAGCCGGAACTGTAGCAGAAATCGGAACTGAAGCATTTTCAGCATACTGACCGCCGCCTGTTCCATCTCTTACTGTAAGAGTAAACTGAGTGGCAGCATCCTGAGTTGCAACAAAGTCAACGCCTGATACATCCGCACCAGCTAAAGTTTTATTTGCCGAAGCAGGAGCAAAAGTATATCCTGCTAAAGTCGGAGTTACTGTATAATCTCCATCTGCAAGACCACTGATTGTATAATTACCGCTAGCATCTGTTGTAGCAGAATGAGTTGAATCAACAGAAACAACTACACCCTGCTGAACATCTCCAGAGACAGTTCCGCTTATATCATGAGTGTTAGGTGGAGCCTGTTTAAATCTGGCTCTTACAGTTATATCTTTAGCCGGCATTGTAACAGTGGTAGAAGCTGAAGTTGTATCTGCAATGTACTGGACATCTCCAGCCCATTTATCAAATAACTGTCCAGCCGGAACTGTAGCAGAAATCGGAACTGAATCATTTTCAGCATACTGCCCGCCACCTGTTCCATTTCTTACTGTAAGTGTAAACTGAGTAGCAGCATCCTGAGTTGCAACGAAATCGACACCTGTCGCATCTGCATCTGCAAGAGTAGTATCTTTTGATGCAGGAGCAAAAGTATATCCGCTCAAGGATGGAGTTACTGTATAAGTTCCGTTGCTTAAATTTGAAAATGAATATGATCCATTAGAAGCACTTGTTGTAGTTTTTGATGCATCACCACTCAAGGTCAGAGTTACTCCATCCTTTTTATCTCCGGAAATAGATCCAGAAATAGAATAAGTGCTTGGCTGTACTGAATTCACTGTCAAAGTTACTGTCGCTTCAGAACTTTGCTCAATACCATCATCAGCTTTATATTTGAAAGAATCTGTTCCAGACCAGCCATTTGAAGGTGTATATGAAAAAGAACCGTCATCGTTAAAAGTTAAATTACCATGTGCCGGATCAGAAGTTTTCACAGCAGTTAATGTATCACCATCTGGATCGGAATCATTTTTTAGAATTCCATCTTTTTTTGCAACATCAAGAGTTGAATTTTGATTGAGCGAATATGAATCATCTGTCGCGGTAGGGGCTGAATTTCCACCCGATGAAGCCGCAGTAAAATCACGATACTTTATATCTTTATTATGTATAGTTTCACTTCTGGAAGGTGGTGTAAATGTAAATCCTCGTTTTGATGGGGTAATAGTATAATCTCCATTTGCCAAACCTCCAACTCCCCAGCCTCCATCTTCATCTGTTAAAATAGTCCGGTCAACACCATTTCCTGTAACCTTTACTGAAACTCCAGCTTTTACCGCACCAGTTACAGTTCCTGAAAGTCCATAATTATCAAGTAAACATGTAAATCCCAAGTCGCCTACATCGGAAGCTGAAACATTAATATTCTGTCTGATTCCTAAAGTAGTATCACCTGTATGAATATCATAGGGAATAAACAAACATCCCTCTTGAGTCGCATAAATATTATAATACCCTGCACCAACTCCTGTAAATTCATAATACCCCGATGCATCAGGATAAGTTGACGCAAGTTCAGTGTCAGAATAACGACGCTTTAGAGTAAGTTTAACACCTGTTAGGGCATAACCTATAACATCTCCTGAAAGAGTCGCAGAAAAAGTTGTAACAAAATCATTACCAGTGCTGTCAGAACCGCTAAGAGTAATATGCCTTGACGCCGGAGCAAAAACACATCCGCTTTTTGATGGAGTTAAATCATAATCACCGTCAGAGAGTCCGGCAAAAGAAAAATTACCGCTTGAATCACTAGTAGTAGTTCTATTTGCATCACCGGATAATGTAAGAGTTATACCGGCTTTATAATCCCCGGAAACAGTTCCGGAAATAGAAGAAGTGTTAGCTCCTGCCACATAAAGATCAATACCCCATTTATTTCCCACACTAAATCTATTCCAGGAAATATGTCTAGAGGTTCCAACATGAACATCCACCGGAGTAACACCATTTGATGAAACTGTATAATCTTCACTTGATGGTAAATTAGTCAAAGCATATATTCCCTTGGCATTAGTAGTAGCTGTATAAGTCTTTCCGCCTCCCTGCGCTGTTACATCAACACCACTTAACGGATTACTACTTGCATCAAGAACTCTACCTGAAATTATTTCACCAGTACCACTCTTATAAAGATTAAAAACTACAACATCAACAGAGTTAAATACAAAGCTTGATGTATCAACCCTTGGCAGTTCATACCAAGCGTTAAAAGAACCTTTCCAGCCAAGATTAACATGGTGATATACGGTATTACCAATATAACCGTAACCATCACAAACAACAGCATGACCAGGTAATCCAAATAGAAGAGGCATATTCGCATCTAAATTTGTATTAACCATATTATTAAACTCTGCAGTATCCTGAGTTAAAGATCCTGCATTTTGCCCGTGCCATGCACTTATCGCACTTGATAATGAAAATGTATTAACCATAGAATCCGCTGCAGTCGTTAATGATGCACCAGAACCAGCAGAACTAAAACTCATTCCTACAGATACGGCACAATCATGCGTCAGTGCGCCTATAGCTTTGCGTTCATCTTCGGGAGCCGTTCTACCTGGAGCAACAGGCATTTTATTCCAATTATAAGGTCCACCATTCTTATCGCCGCCAAGTAAAGATCTTTTTTGTTCTGACCCGCTTACCTTAACTGTAAATTCATCGGTTCCAACTCCTGTCGTAGGATATTCATAAGTTCTAAGTACTTGAGCCATTGCTGTAGCAACACACCCGCATGGATAATTGCTAGAATTCCCCTCTTCCCACTTAGTAGAACTGGTAGGAGTATAATAATTATAACATGCACTGCCATTATATCCGGCTGTTTCCTGTCCCCATTTCGTTTTCACAAGAGGAGCAACTCTAACATCAGTAACAGAACTCTCTCCGCCATCCAAAGGCTCATCGCTCTCAGCAAGAAGTAAATATTTTTTCCATTTCTTAATATTCTTCGTTCTTGTTTTTGGAATAGCTGAAAGTTTATTTTTTTGTTTCGCAACTTCATCTGACACAGTTTTTAATCTGCCTGACATATCTTCTTTGATAAGAGAAAACAGAGGATTATCATCTGTTTCTATAAAATGTCCACTTGATGAAAATGCAATTACAGGTTCAATCATATCATCAGGAGACATAATGATATACCCCTCAGGATCAAGAGAAACAATAAAACATAAAATCTTATTTTTGTCGTTTTTAATTGCTTTAACAGATGCAATTTTTTTGCTTAATTTCACATCTAAAGGTCTGCCTACGAATCTCAGCCAACCCTTTGTTGCTAATTTTGCAGATTCACTCTCTATTGAAGCTCCATGTAGGTTCAGAAAACTAACACCAAACAAAATAAAAAGAAAAACACATACTCCACGAATTAAGCGTTTAGAAGTTAAAAAATCTCCTTTGAGAGTAAACATAACTGCCTCCTTGTCAATATATTTAAGCTATAAAAATTTTCAATATTTGAGATACATCCAATATTTTCTGTGAGTCACCCCATTATTTTTTTAAAAAACAAGAAGCACCTAAATAAACAAAAGCATCATTTTAAGCAAAGTCAAGTAAAAAGAATAAATTTCTGAAATCTAAAGATGAAATTTTGGGTAAAAGTTGAATAATGTTGATTGTTTTTTAGAAAAAGAGCAAAAAACTGACTTTTCAGAGGAGAGGTTTATTTTTTATGATGGGAAATATATTGATTTTAAAAAACTTCTTCTGTTTGCTTTGAAAATTCCTGTTTTCTAATTGCCCTCGGAATAAATATTGCCATCAGGCAGCCAACAGTGAAAAATATTATTCCGAATGCCGGAAGAAACCATGACTGCATTTTCACTCCTGGTTCTAACAGGCACTCTTCAGGGTTATCTGGCATGTAATAGACGGTGATAATTTTATTTTTCGGATATTTGTTGACTATCTGCCTTGCGTGAGAAGGATTACTCGAGCCATAATCACCGTAGGCAACGCGGTTTCCGTTAAATGTAGTATCATTAAGAATAAACTTATATAGTATTTCTGCATGATATGTTGTACTACTTCCGTTACTTCCGCTACTGTGATGCCTTTCAACAGATGATTCTAAAATTTGACCTTGAATTGAAGGCCATTGCAGGCTAGCCTTAGCTCTGACAAGTCCACGGATTCCCCAAAATGCAACAACAGCACCAACCACCACAAAAATTAGCGGAAATATTCTTAACATGAAAAATTTCATCCACTGCGGCATTTGTTTTGAAGATAATTTTACCGTACCCATAATTTATTCCATTTATCAGCGTTTAAATCTGTAGTAAAAATATGTTAGCCTAGAATTTTTTATATTAACTTCATCCCTACAAATTAAAAGCTTATAAAAAATTCAAAAAATTTTAACACAATAATTAATAAAAAAATTCAGTTCATAAGAAGAATTTAATACCAAAAGAAAAAAAATCAAATAAAAACTAAGCTTAATAGCATACAGTATAGTAGTAACAATGAAAAATCTGTCCCTACTTAGATAAAAACTCCCGAAATTATAATATCGCCAATAATGTTGTTTGCAAAATGATATGAATTGTTTTATAATAGTTATGAATAAAGAAAAATTTGATGATATGATCCATTCTGAATGAGTGATGGAAATTAAGGAGGAATTTATGGATTCTTTGGGGAAAATTGAAAAACTGGAAGTTTTTGAGTCTATGAACAAAGAAGATATCAAAATAATTGCAGAAGTAAGCACAATTAAAAAATTTGAATCAGGCAAGGTAATTTTTGATGAAGGCTCATTTGGTGATGAACTTTTTATTATTATTTCCGGTGCTGTTCAAATATCAAAAAAAATCAAAGAAAACATAAAGCGACCTCTTGCCACATTAAGATCAAATGGTGTTTTTGGTGAAGTTGCACTTATTTCAGAACAATATCGTTCGGCTGAAGCATCAGCGCTTGAAGATACAGAGCTTTTATCCATAACTAGAGAGCAGTTTGAAAAATTTGTAAACACCTCCCCTGCCGGAGGAAGAATAATATTACATGAGCTGATTTCGATATTGGCTAAAAGGTTAAGAACGACGACAGAACTGTATAAACAATCAGTTGACTGGGGGCTTTCAATCAGTGGTATTCTTGAGTTGAATTTTAATGAATTTATAACACAAAACACTGAACTTACGATAGAATTAAATTCAGGTCAAAAAGTCAGTGGAATTCTTTTGAGGGCAGACACAACTGCTGGCGGAACAGAATTAATATTGAGAACCGGAAACAATGATTTTGTAATTATCCCTTATTCCTCAGTATGCTATATAGCATTCAACCGTAACTTAAAACTTGATTCGGAGGAAGAATAATGCCTGCAATTGATGCATATTTAAAATTTATAATAGAAAGCGGAGCATCTGATCTGCATTTATCCAGTGAAATTATACCGATGGTTAGAATTGATGGAGAAATGAGAACTTTGACCGGCACAAATACAATCAACAAAGAAACTGCAGAACAAATGATCTATGAAATTATGCCACAACATAATGTTGAAGAGTTTCAGAAAACATTTGACACTGATTTTGCTTATGAATTACCTGAAATTGGACGATTCAGAGTTAATGTATTCATGGATAAAAACGGTATTGGAACAGTAATCAGACAAATACCTGTAAAAATTTTGAGTGCAGATGATCTGAATCTTCCTGAAGCTGTACGGCAATTGTGTTTTTTAAATAAGGGACTGGTTGTTGTAACAGGACCGACCGGCAGCGGAAAATCGACAACGCTAGCAGCTATGATTGATTTGATCAATGCTTCGCGAAGAGTGCATATTATTACAATAGAGGATCCGCTGGAGTTTGTTCATGCAAATAAACAAGCACTGATCAATCACCGTGAAGTTCATCGTCATACGGAAAGTTTCAAACGGGCACTCCGTGCTGCACTCAGGGAAGATCCTGATATAATTCTTGTTGGAGAAATGCGCGATCTTGAAACAGTTGAGATTGCGATTGAAACAGCAGAAACAGGGCATCTGGTATTTGGAACATTACATACAAATACGGCTCCTGGTACAGTAGATCGAATAATAGATCAGTTCCCCGCGGACAGACAGGATCAAATCAGAACAATGTTAAGTTCATCATTGAAAGGGGTTATAGCACAAACACTACTAAAGAAAAAAGAAGGCGGAAGAATAGCCGCTCAGGAAATTCTAATAGTAAATTCTGGGATATCGAATATAATCAGAGAAGGGAAAACACACCAGATTCCATCTTTAATGCAAACCGGTAAAAAATTCGGGATGCAGACCCTCAATGAAATTTTATTCAATTATGTGGATCAGGGGCTTGTTGAACCGCAGGAGGCATTATTTAAAGCTGTGGATAAACTTGGATTTGAAACTATGCTTACAACACATGGTTATATTTAAAAAATGAGAATAAAACAATACAACAACAGCATCAGAACGGAGATTTAATGTCTGACGATAATTCCTCTAAACATATAAGAAATTTTTCATTATCAGTAAAAACGCTTTTTCTAATCCCGTTATTTTTGGGATTACTGGCTCGTGGCGTATTATTTTTTCAATACTTCAATTCTCCATTCCGGTTTTATCATACTGTGCGTGGACTGGACATGATGACCCTATTGGCTAAAGGTGAAAAATTCATTCAGGGTAATATTCCTTTTTCACCCTTAAATTTTCTGATATATACCGCACATTCTATATTTCCTGCATATTTTTTCCCGGAGGGAATTATTGTTCTGCAAATGATACTCGGAATATTAACAGCTCTTTTGTGTCTGTGGATAACTCTTATGATTAGCGGAAACAAATATACAGCACTTTTTGCAGGTGTTATTGCTTCATTATATGCTCCTGTCATTATCTATGAAACTCAAATTCTGAAAACAACAGTTTACCTTTTCTGCTCACTCCTTGCTTTTAGCCTTCTTCTTTATGCAAAAAAGAAACGGTTTACTTTTTTATGGACAAGCCTGGCAGGATTTTTTGCATTATTCCCTCTTTGGGAGCGTTTTGCAGGGATTTTGTATCCTGCTACGGCTCTTTTATGGATTATAACCTTAAGCATTGCCCATTCTATTAAAACCAGAAATACATTGGCACACTCAAAAGAAAACTTACCCGACTCCATCCCGTCAGACGCTTCCAATAATTTTAAATTTTTTTTGCACAAGGCGGTAAAATCGTCAATCAAACCTATTCTATACTTTTCTGCAGGCATGGCAGTTTCCGTTATAATGGTTACAGCTGTAAACAAATACCATAATCAGTCATCCGCAGGCTATATCAAAGCAAATCTTCAATACATTTTAAAAACCGGTTCGACAAAAAATGCGGACATCAATGGTCAATCCTCTTCAGAAACAGTTAATCGGCAAGAAGCAATTCAACCGAGCGAAAAAATGATATTCTATTTAAAAAAATGCATAGATATTTTAAGACCGATTCAAATTCCTAATAACATCAACTATTACTTTATCAGAGAAAGACTTCCGATAATGAAAATATTACTAGGTCCAAATCTTGTCATTCCGATCGCCCTGACTGGATTTTTTATTTTAATTATAAATTTAAGATTTTTGAAAAAAGAATCAATTATGTTTTTTTATGCGTTTGCATCTATAACTCCAATTATTATGTTTTTACCGCTTGCACGCTATAAAACTTTACTGCTGCCGTTAATTGCATTCTCATCAGCTTATGCTCTATATTACACTATCAATGCCCGCATAAAACAGAAACTGACTTCTAAAAATTTTTTATTTATTTTAATTTTGCCAGTTCTGTTTATTGCAGTTCTTATTCAACAAAAAACAATATCGCGTTATTCCACGGATATTTATGTATACAGCTATGCGGCAGTCCATCTCCCCGTAAAATTAATGGAAAAAGGTAAATTCAAAGAAGCAGAAAGCATTTTATTACACTACAGCCAGGAAATACCCGATGCTCCGTTAATTAAAATATTTCTCTCATCATCTTTCATGGGGCAAGGTAAATTTAAAGATGCAGAACTACTTTTGAAAAATATCCCGATTCCACAAAAAACAAATTTAAAAGGCAGGTATTTCTTTAATTTGGCAGAGAGTCTAAGACTGCAGAATAAAAACAGAGAAGCAGCATTATATTACAAACAGGTATTATCCACTCCTTATGCGTATGCTGTTACACCGGAAATCAAAAAATTCATCAGACATTATATCGAGTCCTTATGATAAAAAGGTTTTCAGATACTTATATACAAATATTTGAAATTCCACTATATACTGCTACCTTAAAAAAATTAGAACAGTGAGACTCTGTTTAAAAAACAGTTTATCATAAAAAATACGCAGAAAGGTAAAAATGCAAATTCAAAATCTATTTCCGATCACACTTTATTTATACAATAAGATAATTACACTAAAAAGATACAAACTGCTTCAAATTTTATTTGTGATATTACTTATATCCTCTCAGACTCTTATAAGTAAGCCGGTTTCTCTCAAACAAGCAGTTAAAGCAGGTCGAATGTGGTTGAAATTGTCAAAAAACAGACCTCTTAATGCAAAACTTCCTCATGAAAAACCAGAAACTCAAATATATAAATCAAAAGACGGGCAGATTTTATTTTATCTGCTTACATTTCCGGAAGGTGGTTTTCTGGTACTTTCACCCGATGATGAAATTGAGCCTGTAATAGCATTTTCTTCAACAGGAATTTACAATAATGATTCTAATTCCACTTTTAGTCTCCTACTTAAGAGTGATATGAAAGCAAGGTTGAATGCAGTAAAACAACTCAATAAACTCAATAAAGGTTACAAAATAAAATCGACATCAATTCAGATCAAATGGGAGACTCTCTCAACAGGTAATATTAAATCTCTTTCAGGTAAAGATACTATTAATGATGTCAGAGTTGCTCCTTTAATCCGGAGTAAATGGGGTCAGGAAACAACCGCAAACGGACTCGCATGTTATAATTACTATACGCCAACCCGCTACGATATCTGGGAACCTGGAAATGCTTTAAATTATCCTTCGGGCTGTGTCGCTACAGCTATGGCTCAACTTATGTACTACTATCAATACCCAAAAACACAATTAAATGACAAATCCTATGAGATTATGATTGATGGAATAAGTACCACAGCAAAACTTCTAGGCGGTGATCTCAATAAAGGTCCGTATAAGTGGGAAGATATGCCGACAAACCCGGAAAATGGAGCAACAACTATTCAAAGAGAAGCAATAGGGGCTCTAATGCACGACTGCGGACTTTCAGTAAAAATGCAATACAATCCATCATGGTCAGGTGCTGCTACAACTTTAGCCGCAAAAGCATTCAAAGAAACTTTTTACTATTCAAATGCAAAACGAGCTTATGACAGTGCAGTATATATTCTTCCAAAATTTCCGGAAATGATCAATCCGAATCTGGATGCGAAATGTCCTGTTATTTTAGGTATTACAGGCGACGGAGGTCACGCTATTGTCAGTGACGGGTACGGCTATAACTTTTCAACAATTTACCATCACCTGAGGATGGGGTGGGATGGAGATGACGATGCATGGTATGCCCTACCGGACATTTCAACTTACTACTCGGATTTTGATACTGTATATAAGTGTATTTATAATATCTTTCCAAATTCAACAGGTGAAGTAATCAGTGGACGGGTAACAGATAACTCCGGCACTCCCCTTTCCGGCATAGTCATTTTAGCGGAATATAAGAAGAAAACTTTAAGAGCAGAAACTGACAACAATGGCATTTATGCTTTTAAAGGAGTACCTTCAAATACTGAAATTACTTTAAACTGCGGCGGAAGAGTTTCCCAACAGGTAAAAACAGGAAATTCTACTTATACAGAAGATGGAAACTATTCAGTTGGGAATATATGGGGAGTTGATTTTATATTGACTGAACCGCCCAAAGAATTTCATATAACTTTTAAAACTAATAATATATACGGAAGCAAGCTAGAAGGTAACCTTGACCAGACAATTCCATTTGCCGGAACAACAACTGAAGTAACTGCAATTCCCCCTGCTCACGGAAATTTTATAAAGTGGACAGGCACGGGCAACTTCGAAGAGTGTTATCAGAATCCGATAATTATCGACAATGTTAATTCCGATATGGAAGTAACAGCAATGTTCTCTTTGAAAACCTATACTAGGGGTTCAGCGGTTTCAATCAATGCGAAAGATGTATTTATGCTTGGAGAAGATAAATTTACAAATCCCTCAAAAGCAATTGCAAATTACAGAGAAAAAGCATTTGGTTTAAAAAGGATACCAGTACCGCTACCTTCAAATCATACTGTATATTTATGGACAAAAAAACTGACACTCTATAATAAAAAATATCTTAAGCTTGTATCTTCATATCATGAATATATTAATAAATACGGTTTCCCGGAACCTGCTTTTATGCAACTTTATATAAAAACAAAAAATTCCAATAATTTTAAAATCTTCTCATATATAGACAATATAAATATAGTTCCTCCAGTTATAACATCTATATCAGGCACATTTCAGCCTGCAGGCAGCCTGATTCTGTACGGTACATACTTTGGAAACCCCTCCCCCAAAATATTTCTTGAAAATGTTTCTTCAAAGGGAAAAGTGAGACTGACAGATTCACTTGAATATAAATTTGAAGACGATAAAGGCAATCAGGCTTGTATGGATTATATATCAGGCGAAAGTTACCTTAACATGATAATTCCCGAAACACTTCAACCTGGCGAATATTATATAATTCTTGACAATAAAATTGGCATAGCTTACTATACTGAAACAAACCAACTTCCAGTTATTTCAATTAAGTAAACAAAATACGATGCTGTAATTAAAAAATCTTACTCTTTAAAAATCTATATCTGAGCGTGATTAAATAAGGGTTGCACTCTTTAAATCTCAAAAGAGTACAAATTTTATTACAATGAAAACAGATAATTGAAAAAATTATGAATTTTCATATCTTGCCTTTTATATATTTGGAAAGATGCTTTTATATGCTATTGTACAAGTACAAGAGTACGACAAGGTAAATACGGAATATAAACGCAAAGGTTTGTTATGAATAAAAGGTCATTTTTATACTTAAAAATAAATAATATCACTTTAGGCTTCCACATTAAAAGTTTGTTATTATCTTTTTTATTCATCCTTACACTCTCTACAACCATTTCTCCGCTCAAAGCTAAACAGTCTGCATGTGAAATTGAAATAATCGGAGAGAAAAAAATGATTAAACGGGGAAATATTAGAATTTTTATCCGAACATCCGACTCTATTATTCGTAATCTGCTTACCTCAAAAAAATTGGGAAACAGAAAAACAACCCGCACATATACGGTTTTTATCAAACCTGATAACGAATTGAAAAAACGCACAATAATATTATCGGAAAAAGGGATACTGACATTTACTTATCCTGTAAGTCAAATTAAAGAGTTTGATAAAATTAAACCGGAAATTATAAAAGCCATGTTTTTAAAATATGCCGGATTGCCAATTAATGAACATAACTTAAAAAATCTGCCTCCATGGTTAATATACGGTTGCCTGTCAAAAATTAATAACCGCTTAGATAAATCATCGATTCCTGGAATATTCTTTGCCCCATATGTACACGCTTATGTGGTTAATTCTCCAGAAAACCCAACTTTTCTCAAACAAGTTTCATCTAAAAATTATCCCGAATCCGGACCTGCATTAAAATTATACATGGAATTTACCAATATACTTATAGAATCTATAAAAAAATTATCAAAATGGAGAGAAGGAATTGCTGATATGCTTGAACTATCTGTTAAAAATGGCTATTCGCCGGCATTTTTTGAACAAATCTTCTCAAAAAAGGTTCATACTTATTTAATAAATACTTCAAACTCAATAAATAAAAATAGTCCTTATTCGAATAAAGAATTTGAAAACTGGTTTCTAAATGATGCAATACGCATGTCTGTAAATATATTCAACCCTGCAAATGCAGCAGCGTCTGAAAAGATGTTCAATAAAATTGAGATAGTTAACTATACTGCTGAATTTGAAAACAATGACGGCGATACAGTACATGAAGAACGGTGCTGCAAAATTATTGATTTACCAGATAAAAAAAGTGAGATAATGAATTTCGACTCACTAGTAAGAAGTAAAGAATTTGAATTTACCCTCCTGGCATATTCTGTTCCTGTAACCTTTCAACCGGCAATATTTGACATAAAAAAAGCATTGATAAAACTTCGTGCAGGACTGACTTCATCTGAATTTAAAAATATGTACGGTGAAGCAAAAAATAAATTTTTTGAACAGATAAACAGGCAGTATGAAGTTGAAAATTATATAAAAAAGATGGAAAAAAGATTTGTTCCGGAAGTATGGCGGTATCAGCAGGAACTTATAGAATTGGAAAAATATAAGAAAAAACGAACTGAACTCTGGCACCCGCTTAACGAATATATATCGAATTGGAACAGAAAAAATTTTTAAAAACAAAAAGTACCGCAAAAAATGAAATCAAGAAAAAAGAACAGCCTGATATTAATAATTATTTCGTTAATTGTGCTGTTTTTTCTTGCAAAATTACTGCAGCGTCCAATACAGCGTTTCACTTCAGGTTTCTACCATCCATTTTTCACGCCAATTTCAAAAGTTGAAAACATGACAGCAAATCAGGCTCTAATGATGCAGGATAAAAAGTCTCTGGTAAAAGAACTTTTAAAACTTCAAAGACTAAATGAGATATTAGCGGCAGAAAATAATGTACTGCAGGATCTAAAAAATGAAAATGCGGAGCTCAAAGATATGCTTGAAATTATTCAAACTCCTGATTATAAAAGTATTTTTGCAGAAATTTATCTGCGTGATCCGGCTGAATGGTATGAATCTTTTTCCCTTAATAAAGGAACAAATGACCATATTCAACCAGGCTGTATTGTTATAGCCAGAATCCCTGAAATTGCGGAAAATACCGATTATATATTTGCAGTAGTAGGAAGAATTACTTCAGTAACACCAACACAATCTCAAGTTGAAACAATCATAAGTAAAAAATGCAGATTAAGTGTTATATTAAGTGAAAGTAAAGCTCCTGGTATTTTGGATGGAGGTATTATCAACGGGAAAAAAACAACTGTAAAAGTTGCAAAACTTCCTGTATATAAAAACTACAAAATGCATGAAGCAGTAATTACTTCAGGCTTAAATCCGGATCTTACTCCACCACTTTTATTTTTAGGCTATTCCTCCGACGAAAATTCTTCTCCTGATATTAAAAAAGTTAATCATTTATATGCCGAATTAAACTTTAAGCCGGCAATAGATTTTGATAATCTACGGTATATGGTTGTTCTTATTCCAAAAATCACCTCACCGGACGATTAAGTTATGTTAAAAATCACTTTTATTTTCATCATTCTTTTTCTTTCAATATATCTGGAAGTTCTATGCGGTTCTTTCGGTATAATCATTCCATTTACTGCATTTTCAATATTCTACTTATCTATAACTTATTCTCTAAAATCAGGTATTCTTATCGGCTTTATCGCAGGCACAATCCTTGATACACTCTATGGCAGAACTTTCCTGATATCCCCTTTTCTTATGGCAGGAATAACTCTTCTTGCAGACTACTGGCTTTATCAGGGCGAACCAGAATCTCCGATTATCCACTTTCTCCCGGGGCTGGCTGTTACATTTTTATATGTATTCCCTCTAATATTGTTTAATATTGTTTTTCAAAACATTGCTTTTTCAAATTCATTAAATGCTTTTTTTTCACTTCCTGCAGGAGCTTTCATCCTACCTTTTTATCTTACAATATTGGATTATATAGCATATCTGACAGATTTACCGCAATATAAATTTGCTAAAAAGAGAGCACTTGAGGAATTATAAATGAACAGGAAAATTTCTAAATTCACACTCAGAACAATTCTGGTCTTCTCAATATTTCTCAGTTATTACACCATACTGGTAATCACTTTATGGAAAGAACAAATAAAACAAGGCGCTTATTACAATAAAGCTATAAAAAACCAGTCTGTCCGCAGAATCAGAATTCCTGCACCGAGAGGAAGAATTATTACCGATGATAATTATATTCTTGCAGACAATATCCCTGTATACAACATTGTTTTTCATCTGAATGAAATGCGCAAACCTGGACGCGCGCATTCGACTATCAAGCACATAATAGACTCGGCTGCTCATATAGCAAAATTACTCGGAAGAGAAAATCCTCTAAAATATGATATACTTTTTTTCTTTAAACGGATGAAAAATGGAGATATGGATTTTATTCTTGAAACCAATCAAACATTTGAAAAACTGCTCAAGAGGAAAAGTTCTGTAAATAAAGCTATTGCATTAAAATATTTAAAAAAATATCCGAAAAGAGCCTATACGGCTTTTGAAGATATATCTATAAAAGATTATGAAATAATTAAAGAAACAGCAAAAAAAACACCTGGAATAATTTTAACAGATAATCAGATAAAAAACCATGTAGTTCACCATCCAGCTCTGCCTCTGAAGGTTTTCGAAAATCTATCGGAACGGGAACTTGCACTAGTTTCAGAAATGATTCCTGAAATAAAAGGAATGGAAATTATAATGGAACCTATAAGAAGATATAAATATAAAAAAACAGCCTGTCACATACTTGGATATGTACGAAAAGCTGACCCTTCCAGTGCTCCTGACAAAAAAGATTACTCCTATTATATCCCTGACTATCAAGGAAAAAAAGGGCTCGAAAAAGCTTATGACACCGCTATACCCGAATCAAAACGCTCATTAAGCGGTCTGCGCGGCACACCAGGCAGTAGCCTGGTTATTGTTGATTTCCGCGGATTTGTATATGAAAAACTTGGAAAATCAATTCAGGTAAAACCGGGACATGACATAAAATTAACATTGAACTACAAAGCACAGACAATAGCAGAGGATTTAATGAAAGACTATTCCGGAGCATTTGTTCTACTTGATGCTTCAAGCGGAGCGGTACTTGCAATGGTATCCTCTCCTGAATATGATTTATCGAAATTTATCCCGCGTTTGTCATCGTCGTACTGGAATAAAATAAATAATGATAAAAAGAAACCATTACTTAATAAAGCTATAGCTGGACAATATGAACCTGGTTCAATTATTAAACCGGTTGTAGCATATGCATTATTGTCAAATGGGATGAACACGAATGAAATTATTAATTGTTCGGGAAAATCATATATAGGAAACGCAAGTATAAGATGTGCCGCTCACTGGGGGCATGGACCTCTTAATGTGGTCGGAGCATTAGAACAGTCCTGTAATGTCTTTTTTATAGAGGAAGGTAGAGTCCTTGGGCTTGAAAAAATTGCAGAAACTATGAAAATGTTTGGGATAGGAGAACCTACAGGTTTCCCTCTCTATAATAAAAAAGGACTTTTACCTTCCCGGGCGGAATTGTATTATAATGTCGGGAGAAAATGGACAACATTTGATACAGCTCTTATATCAATAGGGCAAGGCAGAATTCAAGTGACTCCCCTTCAGGCATCTTTGTATATGGCGGCACTGGCAAATGGCGGAAAACTATGGAGACCCTATATTTTAAAGGAAGTTTTAGATAAAGATGAAAATAAAATTTTTATAAACAAACCTTACAAGAGAAAAGATCTGAAGTTAAACAAAAAATACCTTGATATAATTCATAAAGGTATGTATGAAGTAGTACACGGGGCAAAAGGATCAGGGAAAAAAGGTAATGCTAAATCTATTGTTCTGCATGGAAAAACAGGAACAGCAGAAAAAGGTTCAAAAGCTCACAGAACAAAAAACACCTGGTTTGCCGGCTTTGGCTCATCAAAAGGAAAAACTTACTCTTTTGTTGTTTTTGTTGAAAACGGTCAGAGTGGAGGAAAGACATGTGCTCCAATCGCAAGGCAATTTTTTGATACCTGGCTTCCATCTATGGAAAGTGAAGAGAAATCTGAAAATAAATAGATATATAAAACTTAAGAGACACTACCGATTGAACTTTTAAAATGTACAAAAAGGGATGATTTTATTCAAAATATTTGACAAAATAAAATAATAAATTATTAATAGGAAAAAATTCCTTTTAATATAGTCTTGCGATAACAACCTATATATTAACACACATCAATAGTATTTTTTATTAAAATGTAAATGATAACACACTCACAAATCAGCAAGCAAATTGTTTTTTTAATATTTTAAGTGATGAGATAATTGAAATTATCCTAAGCATCACTTATTCTTTTACAATTTTATATAACAGACTTCTTAGTAAGAAGTATTCAAGTTCTAAAAAAAGCCGAAAATGCATAGAATGCAAATCCGGCTTTAAGATTACTACTAAATTGATGAAATTATTGTATATCTATAATATATAAATTATTTGTAGAATCTACACCAATTCCAATTTTATTATCCAGAATCAGATAATATCTACCAGCAGGTACTTTTTCTGCTTTAAAAGAAACCTTTACAGAACAATTTTCAGGATCGTCTGCATGTAGACTCTTTTTATCAACTTTGAGTTTTAATAACTTCCCGCCTTTTTCAGGTTCCAAAGCAACCTTTGGTGCTTTTATTCCAAAATATTTACCACTTATTTCCAATGCACCTGATTTAACTATGACATTAGATATTTCTGGTGGAACGAGTAGAACTTCAATAGCATTAAGCTCTTTATACTTTGTTCCGTTAACACTACCCTTTACTTTTAACTGAACTTTTTGTTCTTGAACTAATGTTCCATTAAGAACTTTTGCATATCCACCTTTCAGAGATTTCTTATTATAAAGGGATATTTTTTTCATCCAAATACCTTTAGCTATTTCGCCAGCAGGCATTTTAACTTTCTTCAAAGCTGCCTTTTTCTGTTTTCCACCCGAATTAACAGAGCAGAATATTTTTGGAGATTTATCAAACTTTTCTCCAGCATGACCTAAATCAGTAGTCGAAATTTCTACAGTAACACCTAATGTAACTTTTTTCATTGGAGATACTCCAATAGATAAAGTAACGGTTGCAATGTTACTGTCAATTTGACCATTATTTGCACTGTAAGTAAATTGATCTGTGCCAATAAATCCAGTATTTGGAGTATATGTAAAGCTTCCATCAGAATTAAAAACCAAAATTCCATTTTGCGGATCTGTTACTTTTTTTGCTGTAAGTATAACATTTGGAGTACTGTCAACATCATTAGATAAAACCCCATCTGGAACAGCTACCGTTAGAACAGTATCAACAGCTAATAGATAAGAATCATCAACTGCAACCAGAACATTTCCTCCTGTAGATGTAAAATTAACACCTGTAACATCCGCACCTGAAACTGTTGCACTAGCTGTAGCTGGAGCAAATGTGTAACCTGCAAGAATTGGAGTTACCGTATAAGTTCCATCGCTTAGACCGCTTATTGTGTAATTACCACTTGCATCAGTTGTCGCAGAATGAGTTGCATCAACAGAAACAACTACTCCCTGCTGAACATCTCCGGAAACCGTTCCGCTTATGCTGTGAGTATTTGGCGGAGCCTGTTTAAAAGTTGCTGTTACAGTAATATTCTGAGCTGGCATAGTTACAGTAGTAGAGGCTGCACTTGCGTCTGCTAGATACTGAGTATCACCAGTCCATACATCAAATACCTGACCAGCAGGAACTGTTGCGGAAATATTAGCTGTATCATTTTCAGCATAAGAGCCGCTACCTGTTCCAGCATTAACAGTTAATGTATATTGCTGTGGGG
>Ga0256913_10000437_pt1 | contig 21503 bp, 27 predicted proteins | sample Axial_MatmetaG_FD_185970 | JGI IMG/M metagenome (GOLD analysis project Ga0256913, IMG submission 185970) | Deep-sea worm associated microbial mat communities from Axial Seamount, Juan de Fuca Ridge, Pacific Ocean - Axial_Mat | ecosystem: Environmental > Aquatic > Marine > Oceanic > Microbial... | reverse complement strand
TGTTTTATTCTGTTTTGATTATCTGGCATTGTTTTATTTAATCCTGCTAGTTTACTTGCAGTTGGTGTAGATATTGCAGCAATTTGATGTAATTGATTTATATAATTATGTTGATATTTTTGAATATCACTTTGAGCTGTAGCATAATCATTAATCATAGATAATGCTGTAGTTATAGTTGCAAGGCCAGTTGCAAGACCTCCTGCCGCGCCTTTACCCATTAAACTCTTTTTAAATGTAGTAGTTCCCTATTTTTTAGATAATGCATACATCCCACCTCCCATTGCTGTAGCAACACCGACACCACCGGCAGTGGCCGAAGCATTTGACATTCCAGTATTGCTTAAAATTTCTTTAGTTAAATAGCCTGATAGTATCGGATCTATAGCCATCATCCCACCACTAACAGCTTTCGTTATTCCTGATTTTTTAAAAAATGATGATAATATAGTTGGTACTTTTGCGCCCATGAATTTAAGTTTTCCGGCACCGCTTAATCCTCTCATAATATCTGCGCCGACTGCTTTATCTGTACCAATAGAAGAGAATACATCAGCAGTAACAATTCCTCTATTTAAATTTTTCATCTCTGCAAATCCAGCCAAACCCTTTGCTTGATAAATTTGTCCTTCTGATGAATTTATAACTGATAATAAATCAACAGTTTCTTTACCTGCATTGGCTTTAATTGCTGCCGGACTACTTAATTTAATTTGAACACCTTTAAACGAACTTTCGTTATTATTTATTAAACGAGTAGCACGATTAGCAAACTCTGGTGAAATATATCTATTTGTTTTATTAAATTCTTTAAATAGTGATGAACTTTGTTCTAATGCTCTTAAATTTGATTGTTGCTGTATTAATCCACCCATGTCACCTAAAATACGTTCTCCCATAACACTTTGTCCGGGTAAATTACCAGACCCTAACGGAAGTTTTTTAAGTTCAATAGTAGCCATTCTATTTTCTTTATAAATATTTTGTAACGTTGATAATTGTTTTTCTGTTAACAATTGAGTACGTCTAAATGTTGATAATTGATTATCGGTTAAATTTAATAATCTTACAACTTCTGGCATTTCACCACCCCCAGCCCCTCTAAAAAACTTTTGTAACCCTTTAGGTGTAAATTCCTGTTCTCCTTGCAATGCCCCGCTTTTTCGCTATTTATCTAAAAAATTAGCTTCATATGAATTTGTTACCATATTAACATCTGATTTACGAATTGGACTTGTTACTCTAAATCCATTATCCATAGTGTAATTTAATTCAGATTTACCAATTTTTGCTCTTTGGGTATTTATAACATCAAATGCATTTTGAGATATAGGAATATCAAAATTAACATCTAAAAATTTTCTTGTTAATGCTTTAATGTCTTTAGATTTATTAGAAAGATCAAGTTTGCCCCCCAACCCTTTTAATATTTTTTCATCTTCTAATTCTGTAATTACTTGTGTTAGATAAGCATCTTCAATTTTTCTAATTTGAGTAGTACCTAAACCAGCTTTTCTTAAATTAACTCGTTCTGCTCTACGCACTGCATATTCTGATGAATATGTTTTACGCACAGACTCTCGCTTCACCAACTTTTTAATATTTTCAATTTCGCTATTTAATGTTCTACCAGATGTTGCTCTAGTTCCATATGGAATTCTACCTTCTGCATTTGCAGAAATTATTTTTGATGCAGTTGGTTTAATTGTTCTATTGGCCATGGCTGAATCTGACATATTTTGAATAGCACTATCAATTTGAGTGTTGCCAGATTTTAAAGATTTACTTATTTCAGTTAATTGAATATCTAAAATTTTATTTATTGTAGATGGTCTAAGCTCAGTGTAATTATCTTTTGCCACTCGTTGTGCCTGTGTAAAAACATCAGCAGTTCCTATAACTCTACCATTATTTTTTTTAATAGATGCAGCAATACTATTTATGGCATCCTCGCCAAGTTGCGTATTACTTTTACCCTAAAATGACGCTCCAACTTTACCTCTTAATTGGGCAAATGTTCCCTTTTCTAATGCTCTATTTAACATAATAGGTAATGTTTGTATACCACCTAAAGCTAGCATAAACGGTGCTGTAATAGCAGCTATTGGTGCTATAACATCCATTGGATTTTGCATAACTGTTTGCCCAAATCCTTTAAGCACCGCACCCGTTAATCGTGAAAATGATTTAGTTGCGACATCAGCTATATCACCGCCAATTTTTCCTAGTACGTCCCCAAATTTACTATCAACAATTTTATTTATTGCATTATTAGTGTCTTTCTACACTCCCCCAACATCATCAATCAATCCAATAAATCTATTTCCAATTTCATCTAATGATAAATTTTTAAAATTACTTTCTAAAACAGTCATAACTTCTGACATTGGCATAGATTTATATGTACCAACACCGATTCCAGCAAATTTAGCAATTGCTTTATCAAGGTTATTTTGATAAGGAGTCATTATATTTCCAATATATCCTAAAAATTCTCTATTACCAGCTAACGTGGAAAAACCAGTTTGAAACGCGGTAGCTGCACCAGTAGCAGAACCATATAATCCAGTATTTTCAAATACTGACCGAGTTAACATTTGAAGTGAATCACCAAAGTTATCAACTTGTTTGCTAAATGTATACTTTTGTTTCTCTAATACATCTAAACCAACAGCCTTAGAAATGAACGTATGTAGCCCTGAAATCAATTTATTTGGATCAGATGACATTTCACCCTTAGTCATGCCAGAAAGTGATTGTACGACCTCTGGTGACACGTTAAAACGCATTTGTAAAGATCTCCATGATCCAGACATCGCTTCAACTAATGAAAACATTGCTCCTTCCATTCCTTGTTCAGGTACAATTAATGAAAGCCCTGATACAGTTTCCATTAGTTTCTTTTGGAATCCAGTATCTTGTAAATATGGTTTAACTTCTGGATAAACTGCTAATCTGGTTAATGATGATAAAACTTGTTCAGTTTTAACAGGATACTCTCTTGCCATTTGAAGAGCGGTATCCATGGCAGTATTAGCTTGTCTATCTCCCCCTAATGCAGAAGATAATAATATTTTAGATTGATATAATCCTTCGTACATATTAAATGGTGACTTCATTTGTGATTGAAATCCATGTAAAGCATCACCTATGCCAGTAAAACCACTAGAAAATCCGCGAATTGCTTCAAATGATTGAGCAACATCAGTAACTGGCTTTGTGATAGTTTCTGCCATTTTCATTTGTACAGGAAATGATGCCCCAAACATCATAGAATATTGCATAAAAGAAGCTGGACTTAATGTATGACCAAGTTGTAAAAGATTTTTATTTAAGTCAGCAACATGGCTTTTACCAATTGCACCAATCATTGATGTAGGTTTTGATGTTCTAAATGTGTCATAATTACGTGACATTGCTGGATGTTGAAACGGAGTATTAAACATATCTCCAATATCTGGATAAAATGGCTGCGCTGGTGTAGCTGCGGCGGCTGGAATATTACCAAGCTTTCGCATTTGATTTGCACTATATGCAGTTTCTGATGAAAATTGAGAGAAATTTCTATTAACTGATTGTGTATTTTTATTTAATGAACTATTTAAACGTCTCATTTCACTTCCAACACCATTAAGTCCAGAAACGAAATCTTTAAATCCGTCATTAGCAGAACTTAAATTGGTATCGAAATCATCTAATCCATTAATTATATCATCTAATGGTAAAATGTCAGTATTATTTTTTGATTGTTGTGTTGCCATGTAGTTTACCAATAATTATTAATATTATTGATAAATTAATTATAATTATTCTACTATTGAAAATAGTCCTCTAATTGAATACTGTGGAACAACTTTAGCTAAAATTTTAGGAATTTGATTGTAATTTTTTAAACAATCCAACGATCCATTTGAATCTCCCATAGCAGTTAAATATAATTTTTGCTAATCCTATTTTGGTTCTGTTAATTCAATTAATCCTATATTCTAGTCATATTCATTTTTTAAAATTGTAGCTAATTTATTCGCTTGGCAAAATGTGTTATATATTGCATATTGTCTAATCCATCTTGTTCCCGGTAATATTTTATAATATTTAAAAAACCCGGAATTTAAAGTTGCATTATCTAAAAATGTACTCAATATTGGTTTTATTAACTAATATTGTTCAGTATTTATTAACATATCATCATTTAATTTAGTAACTAATCCTTCTCCGGGATTATATTTTGCTTTAGGGTTTAATGTTAAAGTTGAATTTAAATTAACAATTTGTTGCTGAATATCAGTAACTTCAGATGATGACATTATATATGGATATTTAATTGCACATTCAGTGTCTTTCATATTATCAAAATAATTTTTAAATATAGTACATATTTGTTTAGCAGTATTAACTAATTCATTATATACTATAATTGCATCATTATCATATGTAGTTACATTAGAATCATATTGTTGTACATTATCTATTATGTATTGTATCGAATCCTATGAAAGTTTTGATAATAATTCATTATTTGTAGTAATATTACTATCAAATAAATAATCATAAAATTCATTATCTATTTTAGTTTTTCTTAAAGTTGATATAAATTTTGAATATATTTCAAAATTTGATAATTGCGAATAAAACATATATGAAAATAATAATGATATATAATTATTATTTTGTCTATAAGTATATTGATTAGTAAACCAATATCTTGAATTTACAAATAATACATTATGTATATTTTTATCAACACGTTTAATTGGTTCACTCTATGATGTCATATACTAAAATGTTCCTGATTTTCTTAGCCCACATCTACCAGAAGATATTTGTAATAATGATGGGCACATAATTCCTGCATATGACCGTATAAAAGACATGCCATGTTTTGAACTATTTTTTAAAACAGTTAGAGCAATATTAGATGCTATAAAAAATTGATTATAATATGATTTACTATTACTATCTGTAATAGGCATTTTTTTTTTCATTTCATCAAACAAATAAAATGATAATAAAAATGCAGCACTTGATTTAAATAAAAATGTACCTATTTGTCTTGCTCTATCACTATATGGTTTAGATGTATCTATTTTTCTAAAACAATATTTTTCTGATCTATATATATCACCGGGAACTGTTGCGTCTGTTTGTGTTGTTGGTGGTATATATGAATATGTCTTATATATAGAATTCGTAGTTGTAACAGAACTCATCTCAATAGATAAAATAGTTAGACATAGCATTACAGCTGTTATAGATGGTGATCCCATTGACATTCCTACAGATAATCCAATTAATGATCCAGATGATTGTAATGTTTCTTTTAGTATTGCACCAGATATTGCAGAATTAGCCATACTAGCTAATAATTGATAATCTGTAGTACTAAATGATTCATAACCAAAATTAAAATACATATATAATGATAATTCATTATTAGGTATTGAATTTTCTGCCAATGTATGATGTGCATATAAAAATGTTTCGTTTTCTGTTATCATTTATTAGATACTCCAAATATTAAATCAGGTAATTCAGTATTACAACCTGCTAGTCCATTAAAATATGTACTTATAAGATGTTGTGTAGCAATATCAACTTGACCAGCAGTTATATATTTAGAATCGCTACTGTTAACTACTAATGGTGATTGTGCATTATCAAGTCTAGTAACATTTGCTATTAACTATTCATTATCTAGTACATTAGGTAATTTTATTCTATATCTAATATCAAATGATTTACTATAATGTTGACCGTTAAAAATATAATAAATAACTAAACTTGTATAAAATTCACCTGATTGATTTGGTATATTAAAACCTTTAATGGTAAATGTTAAAGGATCACTTGCATATTTATAAATTTCTTTTTTTAATATTTTAGTATCATTTGATTTTATTACATAAATTTCATTATTATCTGTAAAATTTATACAATAATCAGTTGGATTTATAAAATTATCAAAAATTTTTATTTTATCAATTACTAAATATGACTATATAGATTTATTTATATTTACAGTAAGATTAAATATCTGTTTATAATTAGTATCTTCTATAATTAATATTGGTTCTTTATTTGTATCCATCATATCAATTTCTATAGGATTACGTAATAATTGCTGTATTAATTGTTTATATAGTTTATATAAATAATTATCATATGTAAAAGATTTATATTCGGTATTAATTGTTATATTATCAAATTCTAATGAATTAACAGTAAAATTAATTTTATTATCAGTTGGTCCAAACGTTATAAAATAATCTCCTTTATAATTTATATAATATTCGCCTGTACTATTGCTTATTTTAACATTGTATATATTATCAAAACTATTATCACATTTTACTGACATAAAATGTTTAATTGGCTATCCTTTTTTAATAATTATATCAAATGAAAAATTATAAGAACCATTAGATGAAAAAATAGCTTGCATAAAACTATCAGATGATGTTACAATATCATGAGCATTATCCTACTTCCATGTTTCGTATGATTGGAGTTCTTCATAAATATTTATTTGCTTAGTATTATCACTTATTAAATTATTATTAGTTGATTTAACTTTCTACTGTGTGAATGAATTATCAATTAAAGATCTTGATAACATCTCTTCATATGGTGATATATCTTTTATTGGAATATGAGTTAATGAATCATTTAACATTTTATTAGCAACTATTAATTTATCAGTTTTAGAATTAATAAAATCCTTAACATGCTCAGTATTACCAATTAAATCAATAGGACGTTGACGTTCAGATGTACCAATTAATGTTAGTCTTTTATAACTTGGTGCTAATGAATAATTGTTTTCATTATTAATAGAAATTATATCTAAAAATTTAGTACTTAATATATCTGGATTTGTTTCTGGATAACCTATAATAAAATTATTAGTTATAAAATTTTGTCCAGATACTCCGCAATCCCCAAAAAATAAACTTAATACTAATGTAGGATCTAAAAATGCAAAAGGTGTATTAATTCCAAGTTTATTTATTTGATTTATGATATTATTATTTGTTAATTCATCTATTATATCATCATTAACAACCTGTAATGTTGCACATAAATTAAATGTCCATTGATTAACATTAGTTTTAGATCCTACTAAATATATAATATTATCATCAGTATCAAATAAATTATTATAATACTAACTAGTGGTAGTGTCAGTTGCATATAGAGGTGGTAATCCAATAAAATACTAATCTGATAATATAATAGATTTAACTGGTATTTTTATATAAATTAAATCATTAAATTGATTCATATAGTTTATAATATCATCCAATTTATTATTATCAACTGTTAACGTATATGTTTTATTTATTGTAAATTTATAATTTATATTAGTTATACCTTTATCAGTTTTATATGTTAAAATATCTGAATTAGTTTTAATAATTTTTGCAGCAATATTAGATGATATAGTTTGATAATCACTATTATTATTATTTTTACTATAAAATAATATATTTTTTTCTGCTGCAATTTGTGCATATTTAGCTGTTTTATCAAAAAAATTCAATGATGCTCTAAAAAAATCATCTAATGTAGGAATAGGTAATGCTGTTTCTTCTATAAAAGTAGTTGTATCTGGACTATCAACAGAATATTCATATACATCATATAATGCTATATCACTATTAAATGTATTAGTATAATCAACTGCATTAATTTGTTCTTCAAGTGATACTAATTTAAATTCTAATGGAGCAATAGAAAATTCAATATGATCGTTATGTATAATTTTAACAGATTGATTATTTTTATAATTAAAAACAAATTTTTTACTATTAACAGATGAATTAAAAATGACATAAGTAATTTTAGATACATTTGGTCGGTCAACATATTTAGTTATATCAATACAATCAACACTATCTGATAATGCATTCATATATTCATAGGTATCATTTCCAACATTATTCTAAAAATCTAAACGTAATTGGTATGGTAAATATATATGTTCTTTTTCAATTGAAGTTTTTTTATCTACAACCATTACTGTATTAGCTGATTGTTTATAAAATATATATGGAATTTTCTATTCTATTTTAATATTATGTGAATAACATCCTATAGTCATTGCTAATATGTTAAATCCAAAAAACGTAGGTTTAGCTTTTAAAAATAATTTTATAGTTGTTCCTACACAATTATTACACTTATGTCTTATTAACTAATTAAAATAATCTAATATTTCATTTTCATCTTGTGACTAATTAAATGTTGATCCTAAATTTTCTGGATCACTTGGACTATTTTTATAATCATCTAAAATTCCTATATAAGAATCTTCTGTTATCATGAAAATATCAAAAAATAATTCTGATATTTTTATAATTGAAGGATCAGTTGAAATTAGCGATATCTCCAATTCTTTAATATATTCAATTTCATTTTGCTATGAAAATTCTGGATAAATTTCGTAATATTCAATATAATCTAATGTCTTACTAAAAAAATCACTTTTAACTTTTATAAATTCCCCACGATTTTTTACATCTAATAATATTGTATTAGAAATAATATCATATGTATATTGATTACTATTATTAGTAAAATCATCATATGTTTCAAATCTTTCAATTAATATTTCAGTATATATAGGAATTTTTATAGAATTATTTACATTATGATTTAGTTCAAATATTAATTTAGTTTTATATTCTTTTAAAATAATATCAAAATCAATATCAGTAACTAAATCACTAATTTTTCCATCTACTATTAAAGTTCCCTTATTAACATCTTTTAATGATAAATTATATACATTTTCTAATCTAAATTCTTCAAATAATGATTGTGATGCTGTATCTATAGTTGCTTTTAACTAAATTTTTACATATTTATTAATATTATCTATTGTAAATATTGGTAATGATTTCTAATACTCATTAGATCTAGTATATATGCTATTATAATAATCTAAAACTTGTAAATCTAATTTATTTTCATTAGATGTCATATCATTCAATGTCTATACTGTATTAATATTTTGAATAAAATTATTAAATAAAATTACTTTTTTATTATTTGGCTATAATTTCTAAATAGTTTCATTTATATCAAATAATGATAATGATATTTCTTCATTATATAAAACTTGTGGTAAAATATTATCTATTTCTTGTTCATGTATATTTAAGTAAATAATATTTTTAGATAAATCTTCTTCGGTTACATGCTGTCTGAAATTAATAGATATTGTACCATATTTATCATAATCACTATAAGTAGATTTTACTGCTATTGGAATTGATTTAAACTATGAATTTCCAGTATTTATTGCTGTTGCTTTTATAGTATATGTTAAGTTAATTAATATATAATTATCATTATCGAATAATTGATATAAATCAAAATATAAATCATTATTAACATATGTAAAATCAGTTTTTTCAATTTGAGTCACAATGTTTTGTGTTTGATTAGATGATAAATTTATTACAACTAAATTTACCAATAAACTTGTTACATCATATAAAGAATTTTTTTGATTATATAAAATTATTTCTTTCTAAGATACAGTAGGAGACTATTTAGACATTTGAAATCCTACATTAGATGTTATATTAATTTGTTTATCTGTTGAAGTGTATGATAAAATATTGACATATGAATTTATAGAAGTATTTATAAGTTTAACATCATTTACATGATAATCAAAATCATTATATTCATCAATATAAATAATATCTTGAGTAGAAGTCTAGTTATCATATAATAAAAATATGGAATTTAATGGCGACCAACTTATACCACTTGTATTATTTAATATATTCTATGACTATTTATAATTTTGGTTATTATAAACATTCTATAATGTCTTATTAAATTCAGTTAATTCTGTAGTATCAGTTACAAAATTATCTATTTCTATATGTTTTGCATATACATTAAAATGATTAGTATTATCAAAATATAAAGTATCTACATTTTCTATATTAAAATTATTATTTATTATATTTATTAAAGATGTATTTAATCTATAAATTGAAGTTTTATTCTAACATGAAGGAATAGGAAATTTATCTACATAAATTGTACCATTATTAATAGCATTTTTAAAATTATTAAAATTAGACTAAATATCCTAAGTATTCTAATTTAATGATTTTTCAATATCTATCGCCAATCCATAAATTTTCTATCTATCAGGATCATTAACAAATTTATTATTAAATACTATTTCAGGTAAAGTTATTGATGGATAAATAATATAATTAAACATATTCAATCTAACAAGATCATAATTAATTTTTAAAAATCCATATTCGCCTTTGCTAATAGGATCTTTATAATCAGTTTTTATTGGATAATTATCTAATTGTTTATATAAAATATTTGTATACGTAGCAATAAATTGTACCCCTGAATAATATTCATAAAATTTTCCCAATAATCCATCAGCAGGAGGCTGCTATACATAATTATAACTATTATAATACTTTGAAATAGTTATGTAATCCTATATTTTTAAACTAATTTCATTACCATTTACTACAAAAAAATCATTTATAAGATTATAATCTAATTGTAAAAATTGAGGTACATTATTTTTACTCTTAACAAATGCAATTCCATATTTATCAATTAAAATCTAAAATGGTGTAGTTTCTACATTGCTATTATCATCAGATATTTGAGTATATATTTTATATACATCTTTCATTATTTGTGAATTTGATAAATAATCAATAAAATTATTTGCTCCTATATTTAATAAATAAGTTTTATATCTATAAAATTCTTTTATTTGAACTTGATTATTAAATGGAACAAATCCAACTTTATTGATATCTCTTAAATTTTCATTTGGTATATTTGTAAAATATTTTATTAAATGTGTTAATTCATTTCCTAATACATTTTCATAATTATATAAATTATTATAATCTAACCTTATTCTTTTATTATTATAATTATTTAAAGTAATATTTTGAGAATTAAAATGTTCAACATTATAATTAGTTTCAAAATTAACCTATGATACTACCATTTTATTTTGATATTGAATCTAATAATATATTAAATTTCCAGTAATTAAAGTATATTCATTATTAATAGTATAAATATCAAAAATAGGTTTATTAGCAGAAGGATTATTCTAATCAACACGTATTAAATCATTTACATTTATATAATTTTGTATATTATTTAAATTTAAATATATACTAAAATTATATATACTCGTTAAATTTGTTATATAATTATTATCATAATAATTATCAACTGTTAATTTTATTGATTGTGTGGTTTCTTCAACTTGAATAGTTTCGTTATATATATCAGGTATATCAATATTATTAACATCTTTTAGTAAATTATTATTATCTTTATAATATAAAGGAATATTTTGATTTTCTGTAATATTATTCATATCCTATTTTTTATTTATCGGTATAATAATTAAATCATCTAAAGTACTTCCAAATTTATTATAAAAAATAGGATCATTTTCATTTAGAGTTGTATATAAATCTATATCATCAGAGGTTCCTATTGTATCATAATATACATCTAACTAATCTGGATTAAATGTATATTTATTATGATCAGATAAATATAATCCATAAATATATATTGATTCGTGAAGATCAATAATATCATTAACAATTTCTCCAAATTTTCTTATAAAAACATATTGATATCGTTCATATTTTGGAGACTAATATAATACGCCCGTATAGCCAAACTATCCTATATTTAATATATCACTTTTCTAAAATGACTCATTTGGTGTAGTTGGTGGTAAAATTGATGTTATATGTATATGATATTTTCCATCTACTGTTCCCTATATTACATTAACATTAGCTTGAATTGATTCATAAGTGCCAACTGGTCTATCTTTAACAATAAACTTATCAGGAAACCCATTAGCAGATGTAATAGATGTTAATAATTGATCAAAAAATACAAATTCACTTTTATTTACTAAATTATCATATATGTTTTGAAATTTATATGCAGTCATAAAGAAAACCAATAATTATAATTATTTTTAAAATTAATTATAATAAATATAAACATAATTATAATGGTAATTTTAATGTTAATACGTACTAATATTTATAATAGAAATTTTTATCCAATTAAAATAAATAATTTAACTGAAAAAATATTATCAGAAGATAAAATTAATGAATCTTCTAAAATGAATATAAATAAATGTACATTTAATAATTCACTTGGTTTATTATTAAAACCATTTCAATCAATAGAATAGATTACCTCTATAGTTTTAAATGATCCAAATTCTAATTATACAGGTCATATTTATTTAGATTCCACAATTTATACTGATTCAATTGATTATAGTACATTTGGTATTATTACCGGGTAGGCAATTGATTATAAACATAATTTTGTTACAATACATTTAAATGGTAATGATAATGTTAGTAATATTATTACAGCAGAAATATTAAATGACATGCCAGATGATTTTTATTATGAATTAAAATATTCTTTAAGTGATGATAATGATTAGGGTATGTTATTAAACTATATTAATAAATTAGGATTTAATGGATTTGAAATTGATAGCTATTCATTTGTTCAAGATGGTATTTATGCTACTGCAATCCACCATCCATTGATACCTAAATAGTGTTATAATACATTTTATAGATCAGATTTATGTACATCAAATTCAGATCTAATTGAACACATTTTTCCAGCTGATCCATCATCGCACATGAAAATATATCAACAGAATAATAATGTTTTTTTTGATTTAAAAATCAAAAAAAACTTATTACTTAATATATTAAATTCAATGCCAGAAAATAATATAATACCACTATATCAATGGCCAATTGGAATTAGTGCTATTATAACATTAAAAATTGATAATTTAAAAACTCCATATAAAATAAATATTAAAATTTATGATAATTTGATGTTTTTAAAAACACCTAGCGGAGAAAATATAGACAATCTTCCACACGCTGTATTACCAATGAAAAATTTTATTAAAAATCAGGGATCTACAAATTATAATTTATTATTTTTAAATCCTTCAACATCTACAATATTAACTAATCCGACCAAAGTATTTGAATCACATCTAACAATATATAATATGCCATTTGTACCAATAACAAACCCAATTTATAAAGATAAAGAATTATTATTTACTATAACAAATATAAAATAGAAAAATGATCAAGATGAATATATTTTAAATAATAATTTAACATATACAAATGAAAATTTACCTATTAAAAAAATAATAAATACAAAAAATAGTAAACCAATGCATACAGATCCTATTGATATTATTATTTCAACAATAGGTATTACAGAAAAATATACCAATACTCTTGAAATTACATATGAATTTGATAATACCACGTTTTTAATGGAATCAGTAATTGAAATTGATCCTATATTAGATATATCAGAACCAGAAATAACTTATACAACTAAATTATATAGTGAAAATGCTTCGAAAACTTTTTTAATAGCTAATAGCTTTAATACTTTTGATTATTTACAATTCATGGAATTCAATAATGATGTTATAGATTTTAAATTAAAAAATATAGGAGATGCAAATACTATCATAGATGATATACAAATTGAAAATGCAATTATAGCAAAAGAAAATATCAAAAATAAATTAAATTTAACAGATAATGATATTAAAAATTTAAATACACTTGATACTTGTATTAATAATCATTATAGTGGATTTAATTTAATTAAATCGAACTTAAAATTAACAGATGATGATGTTGTTAATTTTGATAGTAAACAAAAAGTTTCTGAATTATTCACTACTAAAATTATACAATTAGATTATGATAAAAATTATAATGCATTTTCATCAAGTATAATTTATGTTAAATTAGCTATTAATATGATATCTCAGCCAAAAAATATAATAAATTCAATTCCAACAATTATAAAAATTACATATAGAAACAAAGTAACTAATACAATTAAAGAAACTTATTTGTATGAGGTACGAAGTTTTAATATTAAATATATATTAGGAGAGGTTTCTATTTTTTCTTCTCAAAATTCATTAGATTATAACTATATTAGACCAAATTCATATAATACATTATATACAGATTTTAAAGTTAATATTACATATCCTTATACATAGTCTATGTTTAATAATATTGCAAATAAAAATAATATATTATTAACTGGTATAAAATTAATAAATGATAATAATAATAGTAAATATAATATTTCAAATACTGAAATATTTTTAAACCCTGATAGTTTTCCAATAAGTTTAACACAATATGAAAAGAAATAGTCATTTGATTTAAATACTAAAAACGATAAAATGTATAAATTTAAATTAAGATTTTATACTAATCATACTAAAATACCATTTTTTGATATTCCTTATACTATAGTATCTACTAATTTAGATATGGAAGAAATTATTCAATTTGATGATACTGATTTTTACGTTAGAAACAATAAATACTTTTTATCACTTATTAAATTAAAAGAAAAAATACGTACTATTAAAATATTAAATAAATCAAATACACCAATAATAATTAATAGTATACGAGCCGAAACTATATCTGATAAATTTGGAGTTAAAGAATTAGATATTACTTTTCAAAATTATATAGAATTACCATATACAATAACAAATATTAATTCTTTAATATTAAATACTAAATTTCTTGGTAAAAATTTTGGTCATTTTAGTGGGTTTATTATTTTACATACAAATTTAGGTGATATATATCTTCATATTGCAGCTTTTGTTAATACTAAATATAAAGATGTTTATGTTTTAATGGAAAATAGAAAAGGAACTAATCATATTGCCCCTTTATATGGAGCATCATACGATTATATAAAATTAACAAATTTTGGAGATGATATTAGTTTATTACAAACACATAAATTAGGATATGATAAAGATGAATTTTTAATATCAAATACTAAAATGTTATATCCAAATTCAACCAATTATATTGAAACTATTTTTGTACCAACTTCTACGGGTAAAAAAATAAGTTAGATTGATTTTAAAATAGTTGATATGTTAGAAACATTTAAATTATTAGATTCAAATGATGAATATATTTTTAAAATACAAAATAGTCATATTTTAGCAGAATTAAATGGTACTTCGTTGACCGATCATGCATTGCCTTATTTTACTAGAAGTGTTGTTGATTTTGGTTATATTTCAATTAATAATATTCATAATAGTACACGAATTGATACTTTTGAAATTAAAAATTTAGGGTTAACTCCTTTTGTAATTACTAACATTTCAAAAAACGATACATCTTCTCCATTTAGTATACCTATAGAAAATAATACTTTACCATTAAAAGTAGATAAACATATTAGTTTACCGATAATAATAAATAATAATTTATTAACACCAAATCAAAAAGTATATATGGATGTATTTAAATTTGAAATACAAGATTTAAAATCTAAAAAAATATATAATTATGAAATAATAGTTAAAATAGAATTAACTGAAAATAATAGAGAATATTTATCATTTAATAGTGAATATATTAATTTTGGTTATTGTGAGATAAATCACTTTAAAGGAGATGAAGTATAGATTAAGAATTTTTCATCAGATAAAATTAATGTTTTAATAACATATGAAGGAAATAGTGAACTTCAAACAATAGATGGATTTTCTTTTAATTTATAGCCAAATCAAAAATTTAATATACCAATTTATTTTTATCCTCATGGAATATCAAATTTTCAAGGGAAAGTTATTATTAATGTAAATAATGGAAATTATATAAAACATATAGATTTATTTGGCGTTGGTGTTGATTTTAAATCTCCTTTAGTTCATATTGAAAATATGATAGCTGATTATTATAAACAATTAGTAGATTATTTGGGAAATAAAAAATATATTTAAAATTATTTAAGATGAAATTCATGTAATATATTATATAAATTTAAAACAGTTTCTGTTTCATACATTTTATTGTCAAATTTAATTAATGTTACATTTGCATTTTCTTTTATAGTTAGTGGCAAATCATCAGTTCGTAAGTATACAATTAATGAATATTTACCTCCTAAATTAGCATCCTGTTCTTGTAATATAAATTTATCATATGTATATACACATCTAACATTTTTTATAAAAATTGGTGAACCTGATGTTATATTTGTCATATCAATATAATTTTGATCAAATGGATCAAATATAACATTATCATTAACACTTGTATAATCTGGTAAATATAAATCAACTGTAGGGTTATCGGTTAAGTTTGCTAATATATCAAATGTTTTCTCATCAAAAATCGGTTTTAATTCACTATAATTCATTTATGATTACCCAAGTATTATTCTATCAGTTGCATAAGGTTTAAATAATAAATTATTAGTACTAGTTGATGTTGAATAAACTATATTGCTATTTGTATAAGATTTAAAACCCAGTGTTTTTTTATATTCATCAGTTATTAAATTTAATTGTGATTTATCAAAACTATAAATAAGTGGATCTTCTAATATGTCTATATTTATAATAGGTGGATTTTTATCTGATATTTTTATTTTATGATTATTATATGATAAATTAAATAATTCATTATTTTCTAAATCAACAATGATAATAAAATCAGTCTAATTAGAATATATATTAAATAAATAATCAGTAAAACTATTATCATTTTCATCTGACTATAAAGAATAATATAATAACTAATCAACTCCAATTACTTTATTAAAAATAAAAAATTTATCATCTGTATCTAATAATGTTTTATATTTATAAAATAACATTAAATATTTATTTGTATAATTTTGAATATTAAAATCATATACAGTTTTATTTAATAATAATGATATAATTTCATTTTCTGTGAAATAGATAGGGTCATTTATATTATAAGTATCATATGTTATTAAATTTAATATATTATTTTTAAAATCTGCAAAATTAATAGTATCATTAGTAGCATCTACAAAATAATTATTTTGCAAATTATCAAATTTATATTTAATTATTGGTTTAATATTAATAAGTTTTTCAAATTGATTAAATTTTGTAAAAATTTTAAATGAATCTATAATTGTTTTATTACATGTTGAATACACAGTCTACTTATCTTTATTTAATAAATAATATGAATTATATGATATAATATTAATATAATTGAAATATAAACTATTATATTTTATATTAATATCAGAAGATAATGAATAATTAATATTATCATAAAATATCTCATTTAATTTAGTTAATATATCAGATAGATTATCATTTCTCATTACAATTAAAAGAACTTCATAAGGTAAAATATTATTTAAAACTTCAGGATGTTCATTAATATTATCATTTAATATTAAAATAGGTTGATTATTATTTTTATAAACATATAAATAATTTATTGCAAATTGTATTTCAGTTTTTTGAAAATCATAATATTTAGTTATTTTATTATCTAATAATACATTATTAAAACTATAATTAGTATTAAAACTCTAAGTTATATTATGAATATAACTACTTAATGTATCATATTCAAACTATTCCCCGGTATAATCTATTACCGTTAATTGTTCAATGTAATTAACGGTAGAATCATCATATTTATAATTAAGTTCTGCATTATTTATTGGCTCAATTCCCCCCTATGTTAACTTATAATTACGTAGATTAAATCCATTAGTTTCGTATATTTTTGATACATATAAAATTATAGGTTCGCCTTTAGTAGAATCAATTCCTTGAATATCAATAAATTCACTATTTGATACTGTTCCGATATTTTCATTAAATTTAGAACCATGTAAATCCTAATATTCAAATTGAGCGTAATAATCGTTCTATATAGATTTTATATTATTAAAATATATTGATTTAAAAGTTAACTAATCATTTTCATTAGTTATAATATTTGAATTATAATTATAATTAGTTGTCATATAATTATATAAATAACTATTATATAATTGAAAATTATATTGTATAATATTTCTAAAAATGTTAATACTATAAGATCCATCTGAATCTGGCGGAACATCAAACTAAGGTGGGACATCAGTTATATAACGTAAACTAAATTTATCATTCTAACGATATAATGGATGATTATACGTTTCCACTACATTACCACCATATAAGTAACGACGATATTTAATTACATTACTATGTGGAACTATATATGAATATTGTTTAAAATCAAATAATTGAGATGGTAACTATAATTTTATTTCATCAAAAATAGTTTTTAATTCAGTTTTTAATATATAATTTTCTATAGTATTATTTAACTATATATTATATTTAATATTATTTATAGTTAATTCAAAAACTAATCCATCAGCTTTTACATATTTATGTTCATCCTCAGTACAGCTCTAATCAACAAAAAAAAGTGCTTTAAAATTACTATCATTAGTAATTTCTTCAAATTTTTCATCTGTAATTAAATCAGATTTATACAATGCTAAAGTTTCACGTTGTTTTATATTAGTTGCATAAAACTATTCCTAATAATCTGAAAAATGTGTTTTTTTATTAACTGAATTAAAAATATTGTCAACTATTTCTACTTCATAAGTATCCATATATGAAGAATGAATATAATATAATTCATCATTAAATGCACTTGTTCCTCTTATAGTGTTACTTATACTAGAAATTGAGCCACCTTGAATATAATTAGTGAATATAACAGATACAACTTCAGGATGTTGTATATTATAATATACATATATATTTGCTGATAATAATTTAAAAGCAATAAAATAATACGATATTAATAATTTTGCTAAATTACTTAAATTTGTATCATTTAATAATGTTGTAATTTTAAATTGTGTTAAATGATATGTACACTTAATAAAACTTTTTGAAATATTTTCAGTGTTACTTAAAAATAAATAGTTTTTAAAAATATAATCTAATTCACTATTGGATAAATTTTCAATTATATTTAATTTTGAAGAATCATATTTATTAACTATTAAATTAGTTGAATCAAAACTAATCATTATATAGACCTATATGATAATTTATTTAAATTTATTAAATTTTTATTAGAATTTATAAAAAAATTAATTTTATTATTTATAATTAAACTTTTAATTGAGTTATCATTAAATATAAATAATAATTTATTATTTGATATCTTGTATAAATTTGGAAATATATAATAATCTTTATCATCAATTTTAGTTAAAATAATTTTAGGTATATCATTAATAGTTGCATCATAATCAAAATATAAAACTAATAAATTTTTTATATAATTTATATTATTAATATCTAATAGTTGAGTATATGAATTATAAAAAACTGATTGATAATTTAAATAATATCTATATACATCATCATTTACAATATTATGTTCATCTATATAAGATACTATAAAATCAATATAATCGTTTTTATAAGATTTACCATTATTTAATATTTTAATCTACCCTGATAATGTATATGCTACATTTTGCATAATAATAAAAGGAGTAGCTATATATGGTATTTGAATATTATTACTTGATACAATAATATCATTAATTTGTAAATCAGCACTACCATTATTTATAATATCAAATGAAAAATTTTTCAGTGACCATAATTCTTTTAATCCAATATCTATATTAAATTCTAACATAATAATTCCTATTAAATATGAAAGTTTTGTAATAATAAATTACTATTTATCCTTTCGTCTATTTCTTTAAGCTATTTATAAAATACTAATTTTTTATTAAAATCATTAATAATTTTTTCATTTAATGTTGTCATTAAAGGACATATATAGTTTGTATTATCAAATTTTTTAACATAAAAAATTATCACGGTTTTTGTATCATTGTCAAGATTAATTGGCGATAAATTTTTATTTATTTCTAATATTTTATATTTATGATAACATAAACTTAAATCATATTTAAATATATCAGTAGTTAAATTATTTACAATATCTTTATATATATAAGCATTATTATTTACTATAATTTGATTTAAATTTAAATTATTATTAATTAAATCATTCTATATATTATTTAAAAATGTAGTTGATTTAATATCATTATATTGAATAACATACATATCAAATAATAAAAATATATATGAATATATACATAACATAAAATTTTTATTTAAAAAATAATTCATTAGTTATTACCCATTCCATTTTCAGTTAAAATAATAGGAACATCTGTAGTTTCATTAGTAATACTAAATAATATATCGTTATATTGAGATGCATTACTTTTAATATCTAAAATATTTTCAAAAATATTAAGATTATTAAATATTCGCTATGTTGCAATATTATATATATATTTTACAAATATAATATTATTATTTTTATTTGATTTAATTGAAGAAACATCGTAATCACATAATGAATTTAAATCTGATCTGTCATTCTTATTTTTTAATCTAACTTGTATATCATTACAATAAAGATTATATGAATAATCATTAGTCCATTTTATAGTATTATAAATTATATTATAAAATTGTTTATTAAATTTATATGGTATATATCTTACTATACCATTTGGTGTATTTATAAAAATTCCTAAATTAAATATAGTATTTTTTATAAAAATAATTTTATCAATATTATCATCATTTTCTATTATATTTTTAAAAGAATTTATATAATTATCAAATATACCTGATAAGCTTATTTCTTTGATTTGTGTACCAACTATAGTATTTAAAAAATTATTTTTATAATATAACTTAACATTATCTGGATCGTCTCTAGTTGTATATATTAAAGTAATTTGAGCGTAATTAACATTATTAAATCTAAATGCATCAAAATTACTATAATAAACTTTATCAACATTAGAAATTATTTCATTTATTGGATTTAATAATAATCTAACATTATTATTAGATTCTAAAATATATAATCCTAAAATATCAACTACTGTTGTATCAGTAATATTACTAATTTCTAATATTGTATTAATATTATAATTATTAAAATAATTATAAAATTTACTTGAATATGATATTCCAGTCCATTTAAATGTATTAAATCTTTTATAATACATAGTTTTTTTATCAGTTGGTAAATTTAAATATACACTATTTCCAAATAATGCTAATTTTTCAATTAGTTCTTGATAAATAAAACAGGCATTTTCAATATTAAATAAAAAAGTCTCTTCTTGCATTATTGGAACAGATTCTTTTGTTATACAATATATAACATTATATAATGGCTAATCACATTTTAATTTATTAATACCACCAGATTTTAAATTTTTTAATATCATTGTGTATTGTGCCTGATTACTATATGTTGTAATCTCTTCAATATTATAATATTTTAAAATTGAATCTACTTTATTATATGAAGAATAAAACATCTAATATTTACCTTAAAAAAATAATAATCTAATTTATAAATTAATCATAATAAAATTTATGTTTCTATAAATTTACAATCATCAAATTCATTATTTAATATATTAATTTTATTTTTAATAGTTTCTGTGAAAATTCCCCTAAATTTATCATCAAT
>Ga0256913_10000436_pt1 | contig 21526 bp, 12 predicted proteins | sample Axial_MatmetaG_FD_185970 | JGI IMG/M metagenome (GOLD analysis project Ga0256913, IMG submission 185970) | Deep-sea worm associated microbial mat communities from Axial Seamount, Juan de Fuca Ridge, Pacific Ocean - Axial_Mat | ecosystem: Environmental > Aquatic > Marine > Oceanic > Microbial... | reverse complement strand
CCACCAAGTGCAAAAATGCGTGGATTCGAAATGGTTACCGAAGGAATTTTAACGCTCGGGAAAGTGGAGGAGATTTTAGAAAATTACAACAGCGACACCCACCTGCGAAACAGCCCGCCCGAAGAGGTAACCAAACTGTTACTGCAACACGACAGTATCGATATTATTGTTGGCACACGTATTAACTGGGCGCATCAAGACCCCGAACAACCACTGGAACTGGAACTGCGCAAATTTGTAGTAAAACGAATTGTAAAAATTCTGATTTACAAGTTTTTCAAAAAAGTGAAAGTGGAGTACGTTTAAATCTTTTAAAACTCTTTCGCAATAAACAATGTTTACAATTTTTTTGTTCTATTTAACAAAGTTAATGACGACCTTTGTTGAACTAACAACAAACAAAATTTAATTGGCTCACAACATTCGAAAAAATGAAACAACTTATATTTTTTCTGTTTCTATTTACATTTTATACTTCTTTTGCACAGCAAGAGAAATTTCTAATTGAAGGAAGAGTTGTTGGGGTAAACCGGATGCCGGTTACCGATGCATATATTTTTAATACACGCGATTTAGATAAAAATATCACCAACTCAAACGGGGTTTTCTCTATTTGGGTGCTTCCCAGCGACACGCTAATTATTTCTCACGTTTCGTATTTCAGAAAAACGGTTACAGTTTTTTCGCTGCTGACCAACCCCACAATTCAATTAAATGTTGATACAATAAATATTAAAGGAGTAAACATTTCGCCCGACCAAAAAACAGACTACGAAAAAGCGATGAAAAATATCGAATCGATTGAGTTCGATTTCAGGCCAAAACCACTCGACAGTTACTCGGAAACAGAACGGATGCAGGAACTTATAAATACCGAAAATAGTGTTTACCGGGTAGAAGCATCGTCGGTTAGTTTGTTACGGTTTTCGCCGTCGGAGCAAATTGGGAAATTAGTCGATAAAATGAAAAAACGTAAAAAGAAGAGAAAAGAGCAAGCTGTAAAAGAGAAGAAGTAAACAAAGCAAAAAGAAGAAACCCCTTCATAAAAAATACGAAAAGATATCAACGTAATAATTAATCTAACCGCCCAAGAAACAGAGCCAAAATGCTTTTATTCTGAAATTTTATTTTCGCCGGCAACATATCCAAAATTTGCCAATATTCCGCCATCGACATAAAGTACATGACCATTTACAAAATTGCTGGCTTGCGATGCAAGAAACAGAGCTGCATTACCAACATCTTCGGGTTCTCCCCACCGTCCGGCAGGCGTGCGTGTCATCACCAAATCGTTAAACGGATGGTTACCTTCGCGAATTGCAGCGGTTTGTGCAGTTGCAATATAACCCGGTCCTATTCCGTTAATCTGAAGATTATATTTTGCCCACTCGCAAGTCATATTTGCAGTAAGTAATTTCAGCCCGCCTTTTGCAGCCGCATACGCCGAAACCGAATTCCGCCCGTAAACACTCATCATCGAACAGAGGTTTATTATTTTTCCGGCACGTTTCTCAATCATTTTAGGAGCCACTCGTTTGGCAACAATCAGCGGAGCAACCAAATCAACGTCAATTACCTGTTTAAAATCGGCCACGGGCATGTCTAAAATAGGAATGCGTTTAATTATTCCTGCATTGTTTACTAAAATATCAATTGTACCAACTTCCCGCTCGATTACAGAAATTCCTCGATCAACATCGGCTTCATCGGTAACATCGAATTTTTGTACAAAAACATCAACTCCGGCTTTTGCATATTCTATTTTGCAATTTTCGAGTTTATCTTCTGACCGGCCATTTACACAAATTCTTGCTCCGGCTTGTCCTAAAACTTTTCCTATTGCCATTCCAATTCCATGTGTGCCACCGGTTATTAATGCAACCTTTCCGGTTAAGCCGAATAATTCCTGTATCATTTTTTAAATTGATTATATGTTATTCAGTTTTCACCTGAGTAGAGTGTCATTGGTGTTATTTTGTATCTCGATACTCATATCAAATATTTATTTTATTTATCGCTCTTTTGATTCATTTCCGAATTTAGGATTAATTTTGTAAACCCTCGGTATATCATTATTTTTTGATACTACAACTAACTTCTTTCCATTTTTGAATGACAATAATGCCATATCTCGAATATCGCCATTTAACCAAAGTGGAGAAATCACATCGTTTGTAGTATAAAATTTATTATTGTCAAATTTCAGAAAAGTACCCATAGAAGCGTCTTTCATCCCTATTCCCGGTTTAAGAGGATAAAAATTTCCCGCAGCAATTACATCTTGCGTACTATCTCCATCAAAATCGAAATTGATAAATGCATTGACATAAGAAAACTGAACCAAATCTGGTAATTTTTTTAATATGAGTTCTCCTTTTACATTTTCAATCCAGCACGATTCCATTATATTTGCGCTCAATTTAAACGATTCTTCTCGCATTTTAGGGCCAATTAAATCATTAATTGTGGCATCGGCGTAGGATTTATAATCCGGAAATTTTTTTCGCAACTGAACAATTTGATGCAATAACTCATTTCTAGGATGCATTGGGTAACTTTTACCCTGAATGTAGTAACATAAAATAGGATCAATGTTTCCATCATTATTATAATCGAACGAATATAACTCAATAGGCTCAGTAACAGAAGCTTTTATTCGCGAGTTCAAACCAGCATTTCCCACCAAATAGTCCATGTCACCATCGCCATCAATATCCAATTGACTGATTGATGTCCACCAACCTTCACTTTTCTCTAATGATGCCATTTTCTGCTCAATAAGTTTTCCATTCACATTCTGAAATACTTTAATGCCCATCCATTCACCAACTACGATAAGATCTGGCCAACTGTCGCCATTGTAATCGGTCCATTGTGCACCTGTAACCATTCCAATATGCCCGAGTGAAGTATTGATTTCTTCAGTTGCATTAACAAATTTTATGTTGTTTCCCTTAGATTCATTTCTGAGAATAAAACTTTTTGGGCTATTGGGATAATCCAATCCCTGATGCCTTCCACCCACAAAAATATCAAGGTCGCCATCCATATCATAATCTGCGGCAACCGCGCAACTTCCACTTGCTGATTCACGGGGCAGCACATTCGAGATGTTTCTAAATTGTCCGGTTCCATCGTTTAGGTATAATCGATCTTGATACTGCATACTATTTGTTCCGAATGAAACTCCTCCACTCACAACGTATAAATCAAGGTCACCATCGTTATCTGCATCAAAAAACAGAGGTTTCATATCTTCCATACTGCTATCAAGCGACCAGGGATGATTTTTACTCAAAGAAAATGTGCCATCGCTATTTCCAAAATATAATTCAGCAGATTGCCCGGCAGCTCCTCCAAAAAAAACATCATCGTTGCCATCGCCGTTCACATCGCCTGTGGCAAGAAATCCACCAAGCTTTGACAATTGATAATACCACAAACCTTCCTTTTTAAAATCTACAAAATTACTTGTTGCATGTTTAAATGAAATTCCTGAAGTAGAAGTTACATCATCCAACAATGTTTTATTAGGCTCGACATTGCTGGAATCAAATTTTTCCTGCGAACCGGGATAAACCAATTTAACGAGTTGGTTTGATGCCAAATTACTAAGTACTGTTTGTGAATCATCTGGCCAAAGCACTTTTAAAGATTTTATTAATTCCGAGCTACCTAAGCCCAGAGTAATAACAGGCTCTGAGCTGGACATATATCCTCTGCCAGTATAAGCTTCGTGAAAAATACTTTTATCCTCTGTTTCAATCCATATTTTAGCCCCAGTACCCTGCGTATTACGTTCACTGCCAATTAGTTTAATTTTAATAAAATTATTATTCAGCTTTTCTTGTTGATTATTCTTTAATACTGTACAGTGCTGGTTGAGATTATTTGTTATCAGGTCATAATCGCCATCGTTATCGAAATCGGCGTAAGCAGCACCATTCGATATTGTTTCTTGACTAAGTCCCCAATCTTCTGTTTTATTATTGAATTTAATTCCGTTTTCGTTTTGAAATACATAATTTTTCAAGCGTGTGGTGGGCAATTCTTCAATAAGTTTCAGAAAGTTAACATTTTGTTTTCTAGCCGCTGCCTCTTTATATACTTCTATTGTATGGGTCATGTGATCCATATTTGTAATATCCCTTAAATATCCATTTGAAATAAATATGTCTCTTAAACCATCATTATCCAAATCCACAAGTAAAACTGACCAACTCCAATCGGTATTTGAAATTCCTGCAAATTGTCCAATTTCACTATATCGTGGAAGACTATCGGCAGCTAAGCCCCTGTTTAATTGTAAGATATTGCATAAATATTGATTATGGAAACCACTATCAACGGCCAATTGATATCGTTCATAACTGTCTTGTCCTCTAAGGAGTTTTTGACGGTGATTATCTTCAGGTAGCATATCGAGCACAAAAATATCAGCATAGCCGTCATTATTAATATCGGCAATATCACATCCCATACTGGATTTAGACATGTGACCAAGTATTTTATGAGACACTTCCCTGAAAGTTCCGTTTTTGTTATTTATATAACAAAAATCTTGTTCGTCGTAATCATTTGTTACATATAAATCAGGCCAGTTATCCATATTAATATCAGAAATAGAAGCACTTAATCCAAAATTGAGACCACTACCATGTATCCCCGCTTCTTTACTCACTTCTACAAACTTCATATTGTCATTTCTGAACAGCTTATTTCCAAAATAAGGATGCCTTAGGTTACGTAGTCGTTTTGTATTTATAAACGGGGCGTAAAATGTATTGGCATGGTTCAATAAAAACATGTCGAGGTCTCCATCTTTATCGTAATCGAAGAAATAGGCCTGAATTGAAAAAGTACCTATTGCATCTACCCCATATTCTTTTGCACTTTCAGTGAAAGTAGGTACTCCTCCCGGCTCACAGCCTTTGTTGATAAACAATTGGTTTGCCCGGTTTGGATAATTCCTAACTACTGGCAAATTGTAGCCTTCGCTTGATGAATTACCAGAATAACAAACATAAATATCGAGCCAGCCATCTCCGTTAATGTCGACCATTACTACACCAGTTGCCCAATTTCTCTTTCCTTCGGTACCTGAAACTCTGGTAACATCTTCGAATTTCCAATCTCCCTTATTTATATAAAGTTTATTGCCAACCATATTGCCTGAGAAATATACATCAGCCAATCCATCATTATTTAAATCGCCGGCAGCTACTCCACCGCCATTATAAGTATATTCATTCCTTAATATATTGTTGTGCATTGTTTCCCTGATATTATTCTGAAATTCAATCCCGAGACTCGATGGATCGAGACTCGTAAACAGTGCGTGGGAAGATGGAGTGTCGCAACTGTACATGACCAGCAACATTCCAATATAAAATAGGTTTTTAAATATATATCTGAATTTCATCAAACAGCACTTATTAATAATAAGGATTTCTCTCAACTTTATTTAGTATTATATTTTCGGAAACACATTTAACGAATCCAATTCAATATTTCTTGTTTTGCCATTAAACTCATGAACAACTAATTTCACAACATCATCAGGTATTGAAATAGCTCTTGAAGATTGGGTCAGATAACCCGCTCCAAAATAAAATTCGACTTTTTCAATTTGTCCACTTTTATATTCCAACTCTGCCCAACTGTCAAAAGTTAGTGGTTTATAAATTTTTCTATTCTGGTCAACCTTCATATTTTTAACATAAATCATCAGGCTATCTATGTTTTGAGTTGCTATATACATATCTTGAAACTTCCCACTCAACCTAGCAAGTGCTTTGGCATCTCCAGGTACTATAAATCCACTTTTCATACTCGATAACGCATGGAATTCTCCTTTTCCGTCTCCCAACAATACGACTCCGTTTAATGCATCGTATCTCCCTGATGTTATTTCATTGCCAAAATCATTCCCTACTAAAATCAAATCGAGATTACCATCGTTATTTATATCATCAATTTGAATACCATTAACAGGAGCAAATTGAGTAACTTGAGGCAAGGCTTTCAATACAAATTTTCCATCACCCTTATTCTCCATATAACTGGTAAGCGGATAATTAGCTTCCAGCACTAATAAATCATTATTACTAAATTGTGATAATAACTGTTGCATAGTAACTTCGGCATACTTTTCATACGAATCGAAGCGGTTCTTTAAATAAGGAATCTGCCCATGTAGCATATCTAGTGAGTGAACTGGGTATTCTGCCATCTCTCCGGAATTGGTTTTAAAATAGCAACTTAAAATAGGGTCGATGCTGCCGTTATTGTCAAAATCTTTGGCATAAATCCTGAGCGGTTTATCAAAAGTGATATTATAGAAATTATTTATGCCCAAATTACCAACCACGTAATCTATATCACCATCTTTATCAAAGTCAGCACCATTTATGCTATTCCACCATCCTGAATACTTATTAATACCAGAGTCTTCTATTTTGATAAAATTCGACCCAGTATTTTTATATATGCTAATTGACATAAATTCGCCAACAACAATTAAATCGATAGTTCCACTGTTATCGTAGTCTGTCCAAATTGCATCAGTTACCATTCCAGCAGTTTTAAGTTGGCTGCATATTTCATCAGTTGCATCAATAAAAACTCCATTGTCGTTCCTAAAAATATAACTGTTCGGAGAAAAAGGATATTTCCCGGTAATAACTCTGCCTCCAACAAAGAGATCTAAATCACCGTCACCGTCAAAATCAGCTGCTCTGACACACGATCCACTTGTAGTTTCTTCTGGAATTAAGCCCTTACTTATTACAAAATTACCTTCTCCATCATTCAAATAGAGTCTGTCTTTGTAGCGCTCATTTCCTGGAACAAACTCGTAACTTCCGCTTACCACGTATAAGTCCAGGTCGTTATCATTATCGGCGTCAAATAGCAAAAGACCTTCATCTTCGTTATACTTTTCGTAAACTTTAACCAACTCAGTCTGGCTAAAATGTCCACTATCGTTTTGCGTAAAAATTGTTGTATTAAAAAATGAAGAACCTCCAACGATGAAATCTTCCAATCCATCTCCGTTAATATCGCCAACTGCAATACCGGGACCGGCCTGAGAAAATTTATGAGGTAGAGTTCGTTGAATATAATAGTCAACTTGATCAAATTCCTTATGCAAAAATGATATCCCTAAATCCAAGGATATCTCTCTTAAATATTTTTGGCCATAGTCAGTTTTTGTAGAATCTATTATTTGCACTTGTTCTTTTGCATCATCGTAATTTACTTCCAATACTTGATTCGCTTTTATATTCTGCAAAACTTGTTTTTTACCATCAGGCCAAACAATTTCAAGTTTACTGACCTCAGTATGATTACCCAATCCAAAATGCACAAAATTTTCCATTGTTGATAAGTATCCGCGATATAGAGAAAAATCGCAAAACTGAATACTATCATTGTCGTAGGATAAAGTAATTTTTGTTCCTAACTCGCCACCTCTGAATTTACCATTCAGTTTTAATCTTAAATAGTGAGGATCCGATTCTTTTGGATGGTCATAATATAAGGTATTCTCATACAAATGAACATTATCATCAATGTTACTTACTATATAATCCAAATCACCATCATTATCTAAATCGGCAAATGCAACCCCATTCGAGAATGATGGCGTATTGAGTCCCCATTCGATAGAATTATCAGTAAATGATAAATTGCCATTATTTTTATAAGCACGATTTGGCAATTTCAATTCGGGAATAATACTTAATAATTGATTTGCTTTAGTAAACATTCCCACATCATTCCGGAATCTTATATAATCTATATTAATCAAATCTTTTGGAAAGCCGGTTGTTATCAATAAATCTTTATTGCCATCATTATCAACGTCAGCAAACAAAGGTGACCATGACCAATCGGTTTGATAGAGTCCTAGTAATTGACCAATTTCGCTAAATGGTGCATTGCCATTATTAATTTGCACCATATTCCGCATATATTGGTATTCGTAATCCAGATTTTTTGTACTGGTATAAGTTTGGTAAGAACCGCCGCCGTCAACAGAAGTTTTCTTTCTATTATTAGTTGACGGAATCATATCCAATGTAAAAATATCGACCAACCCATCATTATTTATATCGGCAATATCATCGCCCATGGAGAAACGGCTTTGATGTTTTAAATAATATTTTGCTCTATTTGAAAAGGTACCGTCCTGATTGTTAATATAAATCAGATCATTGGTTACATAATCATTTCCAACATAAATATCAGGAAAGCCATCTAAATTAATATCGGCAATAGCGAGACCCAAACCATACCCTTCATAAACAATTCCGGCTTCTATGGTAACATTTGTAAATGTATTGTCCCCATTATTCCTGTAAAGTTGATCATTTGTTTCGGATGAGCCATCGATAATCTTAGGATGATAACCAGCTGGTCCCTCTGCTCCCACATAATTGGTAAGAACATACAAATCTAAATCACCATCCCTATCGTAATCAAAAAATGCTGCATTTTGACTGTATCCAAACTCTTCAACTCCAAATTCTTTGGCCTTATTCTGAAATACTGGAATACCTTGTTCATTTAAGCCCATATTTATAAAAAGCGAATTGGCTCTTTTTGATATATCAGTATTCACGTTGGCACAAACATAAATATCCAGAAATCCATCGTTGTTTACATCTGCTAATGCAGAACCGGCATTCCAAATATCAATATTTTCAATTCCGGCAATTTCAGAAACATCTTCAAATTTCAGGTTTCCTCTATTTAGATACAGCTTATTGGAAACCATGTTTCCGACGAAAAACAAATCACTTAATCCATCGTTATTAAAATCTCCAACTGATACAGATGCCCCATTATAGAAATACTCAAAATTTAGAATGTTTATTGAATCTGTGGGAATTAATGTGTTTTGAAATTCAATTCCAGATTCGGAAGGAGGGATTAACTTAAAAAGAGGCTGGTTATTATTACATGAGTTTAAAACTACTAAAAAAACCAGACCAAAATACAGCCATATTTTTGTCATATATCCAATTTTACCATTAATAATCTTTAATTCAGTTGCAATATATATAATACATCAAAATTCCGACAACATTGTCAGCCTTTTCATCTCATTATAATTTTTATTTTCAAAGGTATTCGATGTAACTCGCTGTATAATGATCCTCCTCCCGCCAAGTCGGGACAAGTTGTGTGAAAATCATTTGTCATGCTCGTTTCATGTTTTCTTTAACACCAATTTGAAATGACAAAAATCTTTAGGAAACCATACTTTGATAAATAATGATTTTATGTTTAAAAAAATGAATGAAGCATGTGGTATATATAAAAAAATCATCCGGACAGTAATCTGCCCGGATATTTTTTTTAAAACTAATATGATTCTAATTTCCTAATATCCTGGATTTTGTATCAACATCTTATTACGATTCATTTCATCCTGCAAAATAGGTAAAAAATTAGTCTTATCATCCCATCCACGTACCTGACCTACCTCACGAACAGCGTACTCAACTCTACCGTCAGAAAATTCGTCGATTACTATACCTGTGGAATTCTTATTTTGAGTTGTCGGACCAATTAACCAACGACGCACATCGAAGTACCTCGCCTGTTCAAAAGCCATTTCAATTCTTCGCTCATTTCTGTATCTCTGCCTCAAAGCATCACCTGTCTCTGTAATATCAGGCATCCCAACTCTTGCACGAATCTTATTGAGATATTTTTTGGCTTCATCATCTTCATTCAGCTCAATACAAGCTTCTGCATAGTTTAGATAAATTTCTCCAAGTCTAAAGAAAGTCCATGGAACTTCCTGGTTTGCTCCATCATAAACAAATTCAGGATCAATTGTAATATCAATTCCTTTACGCAAATAATATCCGGTATATCCACCATTCCAAGTTTGCTGTGGTCCTTCCCGTGTATCTAACCCTGGAGTCTTTGCACTATTTCTATCTGTTCCAGCATATACAGTCCTGATACTAATCCTACCAATAGGATCATTTGCAATTAAAGTAGCAGGTCGCTTACGCCAAGGTGCTTGATCGTACAAAATTGAAGCATAGAAACGTGGATCACGATTTTCATATGGTGCAGCTGCTTCTACCGGATTGTTCCAGTCAAACCGTGTACCGTCTGTCATTTCATAATCATCAACTAATGCTTGAATTGGTGTATTCCCAGCCCATCCAGCATACCCATTTGGTCCATTGTACAATGGTGCGTGAGTATTGTTATCTTCTGAATCCCATCCATTTGAACCAATAAAATATCTACTAAAAATATGCTCAGGACTCGATTTTTTTATAAATAGCGCCGTATAATCGGTAAAAGGATCACCAGTCTCATTCTCTAGTGAAAATACGCCTAAGTCAATAACTGCTTTTGCAGCATTTTTAGCCGCTGTCCAGGCTGCTGTTCTATCGCCTCCAATAGTAACCAAATCAGGTTGCTCATAACTACCATACCAATTTACATGCACCAAATCACTAGCAGCCCATAATAAAATTCTAGACTTAATTGCCAATGCACCAGACTTATTGGCTCTTCCCAAATTTGCTCCTTCTTGTTTTACAGGCAACAGTGCAGCAGCTTTGTCGCAATTTTCAACGATATAGTCGATGCATTCTTTTAATGAATTTCTTGGAACCTCAAAATCGTCAGTTAAACCATAAGTTTTAGTAATTATTGGAACTCCACCATGTGTTCTTACTAAGTTATGATAATAAAAAGCAATTAAAAAATGTACTTCACCTTTTAATCTGCTTCGCCATGCTTCATCCTCAAAAGGTACTTCATCAATGTGTTCCATAAACATATTGGCATTTCTTATATAGCCATATACCTTCGGCCATCTGTATGCATTCTGATTACTAGCACCCCATTGACCTATATCGGATGGAGTAATAATAGAAGCCACAACTTGGTTCGTTCCATAATTATGGATAAAGTGACTCTCGTCTGTCATTGATCCAACTTCACATTCATGAAATCCATGACCAATACCTCGGTACATTTCATTTACAAATAGTTCAACGAGATTTGGGTCTGACCAAACTGCAGTTTCACTAAGACTATCAGCCGGTGTTGTATTCAGAAAATCTGAATTACAAGAGTTGATAACCAATGCTAATATTACAATAAGTAGTATTTTCGAAATATTTTTCATATTATCTTATTTTTAGAAAGTTAAATTTACGCCAACATTAAACAGCCTTCTTTGAGGATAAGAAGATCCAGAATTGGAACTATTCTCAGGATCAAATATTTTATATTTATCCAATGTAAATAGATTCATGGCATTAACAAACACTTGTACATATTTTATACCGACTTTACTAATTAATGATACAGGTAAATTATACGACAACTTCACATTTTTTGCACGTATGTAATCAGTACTTCTCATGAAGTATGTATTTTGCCCTGCAATCCAGTATTGGTCTTGCCTGTTATAGGCTCTTGGTTTTTCAGAATTTGGATTTGCAGTGGTCCATCTTCCATCGGCAAAATCGTGAAGATAATTACCAAATTCGCCCGAAGGTACATAAATATATTGCTCAGCTCCTGCTGCACCTTGCATCAGGATAAACAGTTCCAATCCTTTCCATCCAAAGGTAAAAGGAATACCGCCTACAAATGTAGGGAAATTACTCTTATCGCTCTGTACTCTGTCATCAACAGTTATTTCGCCATCTCCGTTAACATCCTCAAACCTGATGTCTCCGGGGCGAGCTCCTGGCCAATGTGGATAAGCATCAACAGCAGCCTGATCTTTAAACACATCGAGTGCATTGTACAATAATCGACCACCCATTGGTTTACCGGTTGATATCTGCCATGGAAGTCTTCCTGCCGGTTCATCCCAGAATAACACTTTATTTTTAGCCCAACCACCATTAAAACCAATACTCCAGAACATATCCTTGTTAATAGTATGATTATATGATAATGATAAATCAAATCCTTTGTTTTCAACCTCTCCTATGTTTTGATCTGGTGGTTCAAAACCTGCTGACAATGGAATAGCAGCATTAGCAGGATATAAAATATCTGTACGCAAATTCCTGAAAATATCAAATTCGAAACTTAATTTATTGTCAAATAAACCTCCTTCAATACCAACATTGGTATTTTTAGCAACTTCCCACGAAACGCCATGATTTGCTACTGATGAAGGACGCAAACTTTTAGTATCTACATCCTCGTTGAATATGTAATTACCTCCAAATTCAAATGTTGCAAGATACTGATATGGGGCAATCTTATCATTACCCATTGTACCATAAGAACCTCTTAATTTTAATCTGCTAACCCAAGACACATTCGACATAAAATCTTCTTCGGTCACTACCCAACCCAACGAAATTCCAGGGAAGAATCCCCAACGGAATTCCGGGTCAAAAATCTGCGAGCCATCATACCTCCAAACAAATTCAGCGAGATATTTATTATTGAAATTATAGTTAACCCTGCCAAAATAATTCAAACGGGCTCTTTCTGAAAGCGAGCCATCGTTCGTCTTACTTGTATTATTAGCACCAAATCTTAGCTGATCAAGTTGGTCGGTCACAAACTCATTTCTGTATGCACTAAACCAATAGCGTGACATTGTTTGTCTCTCGATACCTGCCATAACACCCAACTCGTGGGCGCCGAAATTTTTCACATAATTTAAACGCATATTACCCGTAAATGATTTAGTTCGGGTGCTTTGCTGAGACAATTGAGGTGCTGCAATCCCTTTATCTGATCCAACCAAATCCGGCTCGTTATTTTCATTCATAGTAACCTTATCCCACGTGTATAGTGTCCATGGTTTTTTCCAGTTCTTATATTCTCTGAAAGATTGGTCAATTGCAATGTTACCAACAAACGAAAGACCTTTTACGGTAAAAAGCTCATTAATATCAAGTCCCACGTTACTTTGGAAAATATAGTTGTTGTCGTAGTTATATCCTGTCACATCAGTAGATGTAACTGCCGGGTTTTGACCTCCTTCAAAGTCAGGTCCCGGTAAACGTTCAGTGTCTGTACTTCTTTTTGGCCAGAATGCAGGCTCGGTTGGTTTCATACCTATTAAATATCTGAACGTGCTGCCTCCACGGGTTTGTGTATATTTTCTATCTTCATGTCTTCCAGAAATATCAAACCGGAGCTTAATATTTTTAGTTATCATTGCATCAATGTTAGACCGGAAATTTTGCTGATTATACCCAACAGAACTATTTTTGAAATATCCGTCTTCATATGTACCTCCAGCTGAGATAAAATAAGTAACACCATCTGCATTACCACCTGACAACGTAAGGTTAGCATTACCCTGAGGCGACCAATCTTTAAGTGTTTCATCATACCAATCAGTATTTGGGTAGGCAAATGGGTCAGAACCATCACCAAATTTTCGAATTTCGTCAGCAGTATATCTTGGAACTCTATCCGAATATTCATCAAGTTCATTCAAAATAGTTGCATATTCCGGTGCATTTAGCACGCTGGGTAATCTTGTTGGCTGATTCATTCCAACGTTTAAAGTCAGACCAACTTCAGGAGCACCTGCTTTACCACGTTTTGTTGTTATCAAGATAACTCCATTTGCGGACTGCGCACCATAAATTGCAGCAGAAGCATCTTTCAAAACCGTTATTGATTCGATATCATTAGGATTAAGTCTGGCAAGACCACCATCCCTGTTTGCAATACCATCAATTACAATAAGGGCAGAAGAGTTGTTTAATGTATTTATACCCCTAATTCTAATCTGTGAATCGTCGGCTCCTGGCTCTCCAGAACGGTTAACGACCATCAATCCTGGCACTTGACCTATCAACGTATTCGATAAGTTGTTTGTTGGAATTTTCTGTAGCTGTTCACCCTTTACTGCGCTAACAGAGCCAGTAACAGTAGCCTTTTTCTGGGTTCCGTAACCAGTAACTACAACCTCATCCAATTCACTTACATCAGCCTCCATAACTACATCTATTGTAGTTTGATTGCCAACATTTACCGTTTGAGTAACCAAACCAATAAATGAAAATATCAATACTGCATCGGGTCCTGGAACCTCAATGCTGTATGAACCATCCATATCGGTTGTTACTCCGGTTGTAGTACCTTGCAACACAACGTTTACTCCGGGTATAGCTCCTTCGTTAGCAGAAGATACTTTCCCCGTAACAGTTACTTGCTGAGCACTTACAAATCCGATTGAAAAGCAAAACATGAGAAGAATTAATAAACTTCTTCCCCATAGAAATAAAGAATTCCTCGCATTTCTCATAGTCAAATAAATTTAGTTAAGTTTAACTATTATCATGATAATAATGATGATAATTTAGTTAAATTTAACTATCTTATTATCATAATGATGATGATAATTCAGTAATTTGTATCAAATATAAACAGTTTTATGTTTAATCCAAAATGAAATTATAATTTATAGCAATTCTAATTAGCGCTCGAAAAAGAACTCGCTATTTTACAATCTTAGTCAGAAAACGTCAAATTCGAAGCATGCAAAATACTGAATAACAATAAGTTTACTTTGGTAAATATTTGTTTTTAGCACAACCGCAACGAAGAAATTATCGTTTTCATGCAAGCATTAGTTAAGGGTTGATACTGGGCTTGTTATTTCATTTTAACTTCTAAATGTCGCAGACAAATTAAAAATTATAAAATTGAAATGCCAATAAAGCAACAAAGGAGCCGACTACCCCAAAAGTCGGGAAAGTGAAAGTATGCAACATTTTGTTTCTAAACCGGCATTAATCAATTCTCCTACTTTAGCTCTGTTGGCTGAATAACTTCCATGTCGGTATAATCGAGATTTTCGCCTGCCATTCCCCAAATAAAAATATAGTTACTTGTTCCGGCAGCTGAATGAATCGACCAACTTGGAGAAATTACAGCCTGCTCGTTTTGCAACCAGATGTGTCGGGTTTCGTCGGGTTGCCCCATAAAATGGCACACTGCTTCTCCTTCGGGTACATCGAAATAAAAATACACTTCGTTTCTACGACTGTGCAAATGTGGTGGCATCGTATTCCAAACACTACCCGTTTTCAATTCGGTCATTCCCATTTGCAACTGGCAGGTTTCAACCACACCATTAATTAACAACTGATTAATATCCCGTTCGTTCGATGTTTCTAAAGCCCCCAAATGCAAAACATTTGCATCGCCCATTGTAACATGTTTTACAGGAAACGCTTTATGAGCCGGAGCCGAATTAATATAAAAATGGGCCGGATTTGCCGCATCGTCTGATTTAAAGATCACTTCCCTACTCCCTTTTCCAATATAAAGAGCATCTTTATAATTCATTTTATACTCGGTTCCGTCGACCAGAACAGAGCCGCTACCGGCAACATTTATAACACCCACTTCGCGGCGCTCGCAAAAGTATTCTGCCTTTAACGGGTCGATGGTTTCTAAAACCAAATCTTCATCAACCGGAACAGCTCCGCCAATAATATATCGTTCGGCTAAAGAATAAACCAAACGAATATTGCCGACCTCCATTAATTTATCTACTAAAAACTCGTTTCTAATTTTTTCGGTACCATACGTTTTAAAATCCTCGGGATGATAACTGTATCGCTCTTCGTATATTATTGCCATTTTTCTTCTATTAACCTTCTATGTTGTAATATTCTTGTTTTAAACAAATGTAGAAACAATTTTGCTGATTTAGAATTTAATTTAATCTCATCTCATCTCATTATAATTTTTATTTTCAAAGGTATCATATGGAACTAGCCACATAATCATCTCTTTCCCGCCAAGTCGGGACAAGTTGTGTGATAAATATTATCATGATCGTTTCATTAGCCCATAAAATTCATTGAATTTTCTCAATCTCCGGTTCAGCTAAACTATGCCATCCCAAAATTAAACTGCCCCAAATTAGCCTGCCCAATTACTATCAGTATGGCAGCAGTTAATTTCACAAAAAAAAGACAAAAAAAAGCCTGCTCATCAAATTGATGGCAGGCATTAAAATGTCTTTTTTACTGTCTGGAATTACTCTGCAGAAATTGCATCCACAGGACAAACTTCAGCGCAAGAGCCACAGTCGGTACAAAGATCAGCATCAATCACATAGATATCACCTTCACTAATTGCATCTACCGGACATTCGTCAATGCATGTTCCACATGCAATACATTCATCAGAAATTTTATATGCCATAATAGCGTAATTTTTAGTTAAACTCTGCGGGCAAATGTACAAAGTTTAGTAAAAAATCAAAGTTCTTATTTCAGTTTTTTATTCCGTTTTACGCACAAACCACATAAGTAATTATATACCTGACACTTACACAATACGCAGCATTTAATACTTAATTAAACTACTTTTACTATTTTTATACGCATAAAACAAACCATGGAAACTTCGAAAATAATTTACGCACTGCTACTCACCACGTTTGCCGGGCTCTCTACCGGAATTGGCAGCACTATTGCATTTGTTGCAAAACGTACAAATACAAAATTACTTACGCTTTCGCTGGGTTTTTCGGCAGGAGTTATGATTTACATCTCGTTTGTTGAAATATTCCCCGAAGCAAACAAAAGTTTTATTGGGTACTTTGGCAAATTTACCGGCAATTTATATACAATTATCTCTTTTTTTGGCGGAATGCTTTTTATTGCATTAATCGATAAATTTATTCCATCCTTTGAAAATCCGCACGAAATGCGCTCGGTTGAATTAATGGATAACCAGGCCGAAGCTGCACGTTTTAAAAAATTATACCGGATGGGAATTTTAACTGCCGTTGCAGTTGCCATCCATAATTTCCCCGAAGGAATTGCAACATTTATGTCGGCAATAAACAACCCCACTGCCGGAATTGCCATTGCAATCGCCATCGCCATTCATAATATACCGGAAGGAATTGCAGTTTCTGTTCCTATTTATTATGCTACCGGAAGCCGGAAGAAAGCATTCTTTCTCTCATTTCTGTCGGGTGTTTCGGAACCTCTGGGAGCAATTATCGCTTACCTTGTTTTATTGCCGTTTCTCAATTCGGGCAACTCCGAAATTATTTTTGGAACAGTGATGGCAAGTGTGGCCGGAATTATGGTTTTTATCTCGTTCGACGAGCTTCTTCCTTCGGCCGAAGAGTACGGAGAACACCATATTGCAGTGTACGGATTAATTGGTGGAATGGTAATTATGGCGGTTAGTTTGTTGCTATTGGGCTAATTTTTTGAATGAATGGATACCCTTACTTTTTCTTAACCTCTTTTTTATAAAACTTACAAACTTCTGTTAATCCGCACTTTTCGCATTTTGGTTTTCGTGCCAAACAGGTGTATCTGCCGTGTAAAATTAACCAGTGGTGTGCTTTCGGAATTATCTCTTCGGGGAAATATTTCACCAACTGCAACTCGGTATCCAACGGTGTTTTAGCATTTGTACTTAATCCTATTCGGGCAGCCACTCTAAAAACATGCGTATCGACTGCCATTGTTGGTTTGTTATAAACAACTGCGGCAATTACATTGGCTGTTTTGCGTCCAACTCCGGGTAATTTTTGTAAATCATCAATATCGCTCGGAACAATACCATCGAATAACTCAATCAGTTTTTGTGCCATTCCAACCAAATGTTTTGCTTTATTATTCGGGTACGAACAACTTCTGATGTAATCGAAAACTTCAGCCGAATCGACTTCTGCCATTTTTTGCGGAGTAGGAAAACGTTTTAACAAATCGGGAGTTATCTGATTTACCCGTTTGTCGGTGCACTGTGCCGACAAAATAACCGCCACAATTAATTCAAACGGATTTCCGAAATCAAGTTCAGTTTCTGCAACGGGCATCGATTCCTCGAAATATCGAATCACAAAGTCGAATAATTCTGCTTTTTTCATAAAAAAAAGTTTTTCTTCAAAAATAATCGAAATTTCCGGATACAGGGTGTAACAAAATCAATAAAATTCAGTCTTAATAAATAGGAAGCAGCTAAACTTCACCCGTTTCTCTCCCCTTTTGTAGAAATGGTTTTAAATTAGCAATTAAACAGTTTACAGAAAGCCGGTGTTGACCGGCTTTTTTTTACCAATACATTTGCAAAATTTGCACCTCTCTCATACTTCTGCAAAATCAATTTTAAAACTTTTATAAATTGTTACTACTCAACAGTACAGTAAAAACATAATGTGCTAATTATTAATCAGTTTTTTAAATCTGCTGAGTAGTAACTATGAATTTTGGAAATGATAAGTTTACAAACATACACTTGTTTGTTAAAAGTTTAAAAACCATTCGGTTTTACAAGTACTATAAATTCAGAATAATTATCTTCGGCATTTTAAAGTAGATTTCATTTGCGTTTTTATGATTAAACGAAGACATATATTCATTCCGGTCATTATTCTTATCGCTTTTGTTCTTTTCAAATTTCAAACAGGAGTTCATTCTCAGGAAGTTACAAAAGACAAGATAGTAGAGAAAACCGAAATACTCAAACCAAGCCCGGTTGTTGAAATTGAAGAGATTATTTCGGAATACGACAGTATTTTAAATGTTGGGATAAAGAAAGCCGGAACGGTTGGTGCTGCAATTGTTATTACCTATAAAAACGAAATTGCTTTTTTAAAATGTTTCGGAGTTCGCAAAAAAGGAGAAAAAGAGCCAATCGACGAACATACGATTTTTAGGTTAGCATCGGTTTCGAAAACAGTTACCGGCACTCTGGCAAGCATTCTTGCCGATGAAGGAGTTGTTGGTCTCAATGATAAAGTAGTAGATTGCCTGCCCGGATTAAAATTAAAGAACAGCGAAAGCACCCAACAACTCACCGTGGGAAATCTTTTAAGTCATACTTCAGGATTAATTCCACACGCCTACGACGGAATGGTTGAAGACGGCGTGCCAATTTCAAAAATAATCGACAGACTGGTTGAAGTAGATATTGCCGCAATGCCGGGAAAATTGTACGGATACCAAAATGTAATGTTCAGTTTATACGATACAATTGTTGCTATTAAAACTTCGAAACCTTTCGGCCAGGTGATGAAAGAAAAGGTTTTTGAACCCTTTGGGATGGAAGATGCATCGACCTGTTTTGCCGATTTTAAAAACAATCCGAACAAAGCAATCCCACATTACGGAAGTAACGGCAGATATCGCACAATAAGGTTAAACGACCGCTATTACAGCACTGCTCCGGCAGCCGGTGTTAATGCAAGCATCGCCGATTTGTCGCATTTTTTATTAACGCTGCTCGACAAAGATTCGAAAGTATTTAACCACCACGAACGCGAATTGCTATTTACTCCACAGGTTAAATCGCCGCTAAAAAGAGCCTACTTCCGCCGGTGGGATAAAGTTAGCTCGAAACAATATGCAATTGGCTGGCGGATTGTTGGTTACAAAGGAAGAACGATAGCCTACCACGGCGGTTATGTACAAGGTTACCGCGCCGAAATTGCTGTGTGCGATGAAGAACAAATTGGAATTGCATTCCTTACCAACTCACCAAACGGAATTGAATCGAAGACAATTCCAACTTTTTTAAACCTGTTTTTCAAACTTAAAGACAGCCGGAAAATAAAAAAGCCAAACGCATGAAACCATTTTTGCAAGCCGAAAATCTCTCGAAACGTTGGGGAGAATTGATGCTTTTCGAGAACATTTCGTTTACTGTTTTCGAAGAACAGAAAGTGGCACTGATTGCAAAAAACGGAACGGGGAAATCTACATTACTCGATATTCTTGCCGGAAAGGAGACTGCTGAATCGGGAAAAATTACGCTTACCAACGACATTCAAATTGGCTATTTCGAACAAATTCCAAAACTCAATCCTGTTCATTCGGTTATCGAAGAGATTTTTGAATCGGATAACGAAAAGCTAAAAACCGTTAAAGAATTCGAACTGGCAATTGCACAAAACAATCAGGATAAAATTGCTGAAATTTCAGCAAAAATGGACGAGTTAAATGCCTGGGATATTGAAGTTGAAATAAAACAAATTTTATCGCAACTTAAAATTACCAACCTCCGACAAAAGGTTGCAGAACTCTCGGGGGGGCAACAAAAACGGCTCGCTCTGGCAAAAATATTAATCAACAAACCCGACCTGCTAATTCTTGACGAACCAACCAACCACCTCGATTTGGAAATGATTGAGTGGCTCGAAGCTTTTCTGGCAAAAACAAAATCGACACTTTTAATGGTTACCCACGACCGCTATTTTCTCGACCGCGTTTGCAACGAAATTTTAGAAATGGAAGATAACCAAATCTACCGTTACCAAGGGAATTACTCCTATTTTCTCGAAAAACGCGACGAGCGGATTGAGATGCAAAAAGCAACCGTAACAAAAGCAAAAAATCTTTTACGCACCGAAATTGAATGGATGCGCCGAATGCCGAAAGCGCGCGGAACAAAAGCAAAATACAGAATCGATTCGTTTTACGATTTAAAAGACAAAGCATCGAAACGTATCGACAATAATACGGTTCAGTTAAATGTAAAGTCATCGCGACTTGGGAAAAAAATTGTTGAAATGTATAACGTTTCCAAATCATTCCCGGGTGTTAATTTAATCGAAGATTTCAGTTATAAATTCTCAAGATTCGAAAAAGTCGGGATTGTAGGAAAAAACGGAACAGGAAAATCAACCTTCTTAAATATAATTACAAACGCACTTCAACCCGACTCGGGAAGAATTGAAATTGGACAAACCGTTAATTTCGGATACTACCGGCAGGAAGGTATTTCGTTCGACCCGCAGGAACGTGTGATTGATGCCGTGCAAAAAATTGCAGAGTACATCTATTTCGAAGACGGCTCGAAAATGAGTGCCGCACAAATGCTCAACTACTTTCTTTTCCCGCCCGAAACACAATACAATTACATCGAGAAACTAAGTGGTGGCGAGCAGCGCCGGCTCTATTTGTGTACCGTTTTAATGCAGAATCCCAATTTTCTGATTCTCGACGAGCCCACCAACGACCTCGATATTATGACATTGAATGTACTCGAAGAGTACCTGAAATCGTTTGCCGGCTGTGTGGTTGTAGTTTCGCACGACCGCTTTTTTATGGATAAAATTGTCGACCACCTTTTTGTATTCGAAGGCAATGGAAAAGTCTCCGATTTCCCGGGGAATTACACCATTTACAGAAACGATTTTTTAGAAAAACAGGCAAAAATACAAGCCCGCGAAAAAGCAATCGAAAAGAAAAAAGGCGAAGAGAAAAAATTAAAACAGACGCAAAATACCCCTACCTCAACAAGTAAACGTAAACTTACTTTTGGCGAAAAACGTGAATTCGAAAAACTGGAATCGGAAATCGCAGAACTGGAAAAACAAAAAAGCAGTCTTGAAACTTTACTCAATTCAGGCAAACTTCCACACGACGAGTTATTCGAAAAATCGAAAGAGCTCGATAAAATCAAAAACCTCCTCGACAAAAAAGAGTTCCGCTGGCTGGAATTAAGCGAGATTGGATAAAACAATTGTCTCAAATTCAACCTTAGGATTTGTTACGAAATAACTTGATAG